>MDTG01365575.1_pt1 | contig 33382 bp, 33 predicted proteins | sample 811421 | NCBI WGS metagenome assembly MDTG01 (sample SAMN05326645, study PRJNA326480) | marine metagenome | isolation source: seawater | place: Pacific Ocean: South East | collected 2011
AAGTACCATCGGCGCTGAAGGACTTGACTTCCGAGTTCGGAATGGGATCGGGTATAACCCCTTCGCAATAATTACCAGGCATCGTTTTATATTATTTTATAGATTATTTGTAAATAGATCAAAGTTTCACCTTTACGTTGAAACTAGCCGCTATTTATCTTTCTTATATCTTAATTCGTTTAAACCAATCAAAAATCCTAAGATTAAAAAAGTATAGCTAGAGTTAAATGTTGAAAAAAAACTACCAGCACTTTTGAAAGGAAAAAATTGAATTATAACAGATAAAATTACTGCTAAATAAGCCCAATCTGAAATATTATTTTTTCTTTCATTTCCTTTAAGATAATCTTTGTAAACTTTAATTAGTAAGATCAAAATTGATGAAATAATTAAGCTCATTCCTAATAAACCCGTATCACCTATAATATCTAAGTAAAAATTGTGCGGATGATTTTCACAAACTCTATTAGGTAAATGTGTTTTTGTACTACAATTATTTCTAAATGACTTAATACCGCTTCCAAAAATTGGGTTTTCAATAATTAGATCAATTGAAGTTATAAAAATTTGTGTGTGCCCGGTAAAAAACGGTATCTGGTTTTTATATACCTCTGAATTTTTGAATTCCTCAATGTTAGAAAAAATTTGACCTGAGTTTTTATATTTTTCTAATTCTGGAAAACTTTTTTTTACCTCAGATAAAACAACAGATGGATTTGGTATCCCGTTTACAAAACTTTTAAACCTTAATTTAATCATTGAAGAATTATAAATAACAGTCACCCCAATTATTAAGATAATTACGCTTAGAATTAAAAATTTATTTTTGTATTCTTTATTCTTAATCATAAAAGTCAATATAATTGCAAAAATTATAAACATTATTACAGGCATACGATTACCTGCAAGTATTAAAGAAATAGTTATCAGAATAAATAATAATAAAAAGGATATTGATATTAATTTTTTTCCTTTACCGCCTAAGGATATAGGAACAGTAAATATTCCAAATAGAGAAAACATTAAAATGAAACCTCCAGCTATCAACTCCTTATTAAAGAATCCAGTGTAATAAGTCATGCCTGGAAAGTTAATTGGATTATTTCCAATTAAATTAAATCCGATTAGATATTGCAATAAAATATCAAAACAAATTATTATAATTATAAAAAAACAAATATTAATAAAATTGTTTAACTTAAGTACTTTTTTTTGTACCATTGTTTTAATAACAATTAAAAATAATAAAAACCTTAAATATAAAATTGACTTAATCCAGTCAGGATATGTTTTGAAAAAAAAGTATTGGTATAGTGTTGAGAATATTACTAATAGAAAAAATGATAATATTAATAAAAAAGCCAGTTTGTCTTTCCAAATAATTAAATCTTTTTGAAAGACAGAAATTCCTAAAATTATTATTAACAATATAAAAATATTTGTTAAAAGATTTCCGTAAATAAACGTTAATGGAAAAAAATATACTAAATATGTTAACAATTTTGATAAATTATGTTTAATTGCACTCATGTAAGAATTTTCTGTACGAATTATAAAAATATTATACCATTAATTTTTTGAAAATATATGGGTGTGTAGTTCAGTGGTAGAACGCTACGTTGACATCGTAGAGGTCATAAGTTCAATTCTTATCACACCCACCATAAGAATATTTATTAAATATTTATATTATTACCTAATATTTCAGCCAAATTTTTCATTCCTTTATGACTAAAATGAATTGTATCTAAAAAGTTTTCTTTATTTTTTTTTATCTGTTTATCAGTATCTATGAAGTCAATATTATTTTTAGCAGCTAAGTTTTTTAGTATTTCGTTTTCTTTTTTCACAATTTCTTTAAAATTCATGTGTATGGGATTATCTTTTACATCATCATATAAATAAAAGCAGAATGAACACAATATAATTTTTATATTTCTTGATTTGCAAACAGTTATTAGGTATTGAAGATTTCTTTCGTAAGTATTTAAGCCCTCTTCAATATTGTTTTTCTTGCCTAAATCAAATTCGCCTTTTGAAATATTATCAACTAATGAATATCTGTGATTTTGTGAAAACCATTTGTTTATTAGATAATTAAAAAAGCTTAGAGGAATGTTTGGTATTAAAGAGCCTAAATAAAATTTATAATAATTTTCGCCAAGATTTTTTCTACTATGGGAATAATCAGATGAATATCCTGGGGTTAAATATGATTTAATATCGTTATAAGCGTGATAGAAAATTATAATATCAGGATCTGTATCTAGATTTTGTAATAAAGTCCTAACCAAAAGGTCTGATGACGTATAACCTCCACTGCCACAATTATTAACTTCAATATTTTTGTTTTTTTTTGATTTTAATATTTTCTCTAATTCTAGAGGGTATGAGTAAATTTCCTCGTTTAATTGTAAATAATTTTGTGTTGTTGATGCGCCTAAACAGTTTACTCTTATCAAATTTTTTGGCTTAGGTAGTTTGACCTGACGATCCCCGTTTACTCCATTTATATAACCTAAATTGTTAGTTAGTAATTTTGGTGAAGTATAAATATTTTTACTTAAAGGGTAATTTAATTTTGATTTACCGAGAGATGATTTAAAATTTTTTTTATGTATAAAGGGTAAATTGGGATGTGGCTCGACAGATAAGTTTTTAAAAGAGATTTTTTCAATTTTAGAGTAATTTTCTTTATTAAATACTTTATATAGAAGTTTAAATAATATTTCAGATATTATTAATAATAAACTTAAAATAATTAAATACTCAATTAGAGAGGATAGGTTAAATAAAGAAAATTTCTTAAGAAATACAAACGGTAGAATAAAATAAAAAACTACAAATATTAAAGGTCCTAAAAAGGAGTGCTTAATAGATTTTAGAATAAATTTCATTTATTTTACCACAATGGATATATATCGTCGGTTTTGTTTTTTTTATCTTTATTTTCTGAGGACTCGGTTTTATTATCCTTTTTTTTTAAACTCCTTAAAAACTTAAAAATTGAAAATACCGTAATAACTAAAATAAAAATATAAAGTAAATTTATCAAAAAGTTTACATCTATCATAAATATCTCATTTCATTTTATAAAATTTTATAGTTTTATCTAAACCTTTATTTAAAGATGTTTCTGGTCTCCAAGAAATATATTTTGAAATTTTATCTAAATTAGGAAAATATTTTTTCATTTCGTCTTTTCTCATTGAAATTTTTCCGAATTGTGGATGTCCTTTATTAATTTTTTTTCTAATCAATTTTATCACATTTTTTACTTGAACAGGATTTCTAGATCCTACGTTGAAAATACCAGAAAGCTTTTTACTTGAAAAAATTATCTTATTAATTAAGTTAACTAAGTCATCCACATATAAAAAGTCTCTAATTTGTATACCTGATGAACATTTAAATTTTTTATTTTGTAAACACGATTTTATAACAATCGGTATCAGTCTATTTACACTTTGGTTTGGTCCATAAATTTGATAAAGACGTAAAATAACACAAGGAAAATTATATTTTTTTGATGAGTGAATTATATAATTTGTAGATTTTAGTTTTGATTTTCCATATGTGGCTGTAGGGTAACAATTCATTCTTTCATGATGAGGAGGTTTTTGTTTTCCATACTCTAAACTACTTCCAATTTGTAAAAATAATTTAATGTTTTTATCAGAAAAATAATCAATTAAATTTTTACAACCATGGTAATGGCTTTGATAGGTTTTTTTTTTATTAGAGTGGTCAATATAACCAGCTAAATTAATAATGTATTTTATTTTAATTTTGTTTAACTTTTTACATAATAGTTTTTTTTTAAATACATCACATTGAATATACTTTACACCTTTTACATCCCTATTAATCTTAGGTTTTTTAGATGAAAGTGAAATTATATTAAATTTTTTTTTAATTTTTTAATCAAATGAAACCCAATAAATCCAGTACCTCCAGTAATTAGAATATTTTCTCTCATTTATTTTTTTTTAATAGCTTTTCTAAAATTTCTTTATCTCGAATAGTGTCGACACATTGCCAAAAGCTGTAATGCCTAAATGCTACTAGTTGTTTTTTCTTGCTGACTTTTTCCATGGGCTCTCTCTCAAGAAACGTTTTATCATTTTTAAGATAATCAAATATTTTTGGTTCCATTACAAAATATCCTCCATTAATCCAGCCTTCATCCATTTTTGACTTTTCCTTAAAATAAGAAACTTTATTTCCTTGTAATTTTATCGCACCAAATCTCGCTGGGGGTCTTACAGCTGTTAAAGTTACAGTCTTTTTATTTTTTTTGTGAAATTTTACTAATTTTTTTATATTCACATTTGAAACTCCATCTCCATAAGTAAGAAGAAATGTTTGGCCTTTTAAATATTTTTTTAACCTTTTAAGGCGACCGCCTGTCATGGTTTTAAGACCCGTGTCTATTAAATTAATTTTCCAGTTTGATATTTTTTTATTTTCAAAATATTTTTTAATTATCTCGCCTTTGTAACCAAGGGCTATATAAAAATCTTTATAACCATATTTTGCATAGTGTTGCATTATAAGTAAAATTAATGGTTTATTATTTATTTTTATCATTGGCTTTGGAATAGTTTTTGTATACTCAGAAATTCTTGTTCCAAGACCACCAGCTAAAATTACAATTTTCATACTACTTTTAATATTTCATTCGTTAATTTATTCAAGTTCGTAAAGTTGAGTATTAAGAAAACCTTCAACATCTTTTGAGTACGCTTTATATATATTTTTTTCACTTTTGACTTTTAAATTGAAAGGCGCTTTGGTCAAATCAACTGCGCTATCATATTTGAGTCTAATATTAGGACCAGATATAATGTCATGATTGGCCGAAAAATTAATTTTGTTAGGATAATGCTCTGTTATTAGTAGAAACTTAAATTTTCCATTAATTCTATTCAAAAAATTCAAGATCTTTTTATTTGATAAATGTTGTAAAACACATCTTATAATACAAATATCTGCTGAAGGTAATTCATCTTTCGTCATATCTAAAACAAAAAATTGTAATTTTGGGTCTTTAAATTCTTTTTTGTTATTTTCAATTAAGTCATTAAATATGTCACAAGCTTTGAAAGAATTTGAAAATTTAACAAGTTTTTCAGAAACTTTAAAATCACCACATCCTAGCTCTACTATATCTGGATTTTTTTTTATAGATTTTAAAACATTTATAGTTTCTAAAATATATTTTTCCGTGAATTCATTTTTATGAGAACCTAAGCCCGAGTAGTATTTAAAATTTTTCTTTTCACTTTCAGGCGTCCAGATTTTTTCTTCGTATATTGTTTTGAATACATCTTCTAGGCCTAAATTCTTAAATCTATTAAATTCAATTTTCTCACGTAGATTTTTTAAACGTTTAATTAATCTAGCAGGAATTAAGATCTTTACGAATTTTTTAAACATTTATAGAAGTTTTATTTTTTCTTTGATTAGGTGTTTATCTAATTTTTCTTCATAAAATAAAATCTGTTTTTTTGACAAATTATAGCAGCTAATTTTATTGCTATAAAACTGCTTGTACCATAAAGCAGTCAATTTTACTGATTCTTTAAAGTTTAATATGGGTTCCCACTTAAGAATTTTTTTGGCTTTATTTGAATTTAATTTTAATAAATTTGACTCTTTTTTTCCTTTTTCTTTTTTTATTTTAAGCTTTACTTTAATCAAATTTTTTTGCATCTGTTTTACTAATTCCATAACACTTTTATTTTGATTTTTTTTTGGTCCAAAATTAAAAATTTCACCGTTTAATTTAGATTTAAATTTTTTACCTAAAATTGCACATTGTAAATATCCCCTTATAACTTCTAAAACATGTTGCCATGGACGGGTCGATTTTGGATTCCTTATTTTAACTAATTTATTTTTTGACCAAGATTTTACGCAGTCTGGTACCACACGATCCTTTGACCAATCACCTCCGCCTATAACATTTCCTGCGCGAGTTACATTTATTGACAAATTTTTTTTAAATTTAATAAAAGATTTGAAATATGAATTTATAACAAGTTCAGCGGCTCCTTTCGAACCACTATATGGATCGTCACCTCCTAATAAATCACTCTCATTATATCCTCTTTTGACTTCTAAATTTTTATAACTTTTATCACTTGTTATAATAATTGCATGACACCTGTTTTTTAAAGAGGTAAATGCTTCTAAAATATTTAGTGTACCAATAGTATTTGTTTCAAAAGTATACAAAGGTTTATTAAAAGATTTTTTTACAAGTGACTGAGCCGCTAGGTGAAAAATATAATCAGGTTTTACTTGTTGAAAAATTTTTTTTACTTTTTTTTGATTTCTTATATCTATCATTATGTCACTGATATTGCGCTTTATGCTGAGTTTTTTGTAGTGAGATGGATTTTCAAGTAGACTTTTTGAGATACCATAAACCTTCGCACCTAGTAAAGTGCACCAAAGAGCCAGCCAAGATCCTTTGAACCCTGTGTGGCCAGTAATAATAACTTTTTTGTTTTGAAAATATTTTTTGAAGACCGACATTAATATAATGTTTTTTTTAAACCTATTGAATTAGGTAATTTAATTTTTTGTTTAAAACTTAAATTAAAAAATATTAATCTTTTAAAATAGAAATATGGAATGGATAAAATATGTTTTATTTTATAATTTTTAAAAGTATTTTTCCAAGTAATTAATTCACATCGGAGCGGAAAAATATGATAATAAAATTTACTTACGTTTAATTTCTTATAATTATATTTTAAAAAATTCTTGTCAAATAATTTTTGAAAAAAATCGATGTCTCTCTCAAAAAATTTACTCATGTCATATTTAATCCTGAAGTTTTTGTTCACACCATTAAGATCTTTGCCGCTAATTTTATCTCCCCACCATTTTAAATTGTGAAAAGAGGAAACTTTTAATGATTTAGAAAATTTTATATTATAAACTTTACAAAAATTTCTCATGACTATGCTAAAATTTTGATGAAGATTTTCTAATTGAATTATATAAATTTTTCTCTTCAGTTTTAATAAATTGCCAATACCAAAAAAAATTAATTCTAAATTATAATACAGTTCCTTTGGGGTAAAAAAAATTCCATCTTTAAATTTAATCCAATTATTAGTTACTGATGAAATAGATGATAGTGGATGTCTTATAGTATGTAAAATATCATAATTTATACCAGGAAAATATTTATCAAAATTCATGACGTAAGGCAGAATATGAGCGTTTATTACAAAAATTTTTTGATCTTTTTTAATTATTCTAAAGTTATATGCTTTATGGATTACATATAATTTTTGAAATAAATCATTTTTAAATTTTTTTTCTTTTTTTGATAACCTAATAAAATTATTAATAAACTTTTTTTTATCAATTATGTAATACTTTTTTTTATTTGATCCGAGCATATAGTGTCTTTCAACATCTGTTTTTCTTGAATCAAAAAAATTTGGATAATTCTTTATAAATTCTTTAGCTAAGTTTTTTTTTGATTTTATTGACAATATCCTTATTAAATCGTCATTAACATAAATTATTCCTGGCAATTGTAGTACTTGGCTGTGACCATCAAGAAGGCTTTGAAAAAGCTCCAGTCCTGCTCGAGATCCCGCTGCTAAAACAATTACCTTCATGTGTTTTATCTTTCCCAAATTTGGTTTCCATCTTTCTTTAAAACCAATTTAAATCTATTTTTTTTTAACAAACTAGTTATCTTTTTTTCTGTATTTTTTCTTACTTCAATTAATAAAGATAATTTTTTTACTTTAGAAAATATTTGTTCTAACCCTTTAAGTATTTCATACTCATTTCCATCAACATCTATTTTAATAAGATCTGGTAGGGGTAATATCTTTTTTGTAATTAATGAATTCAATCCAATGCCGTAAGTTTGAAAAGATGAGTTCTTTGTTTCTTTATTATCCTGATTCTTTCTAATTCTTCTTTCAGTATTTTTAGAGTTAAAAGTTGCTCCAGCATTTCCTCCTCTTAAATCAAACTGATAAAATTCACTAATTTTATCCTCTTTATTTAAAGGATTTGAAAATACAATTATTTTTTTATTAAGATTATTTAAACTTATATTTCTTGTTAAAAGATCAAGATTTCTTAATGATGGTTCAAAAGCAAATACTTTACTATTAAATTTCTTAGCGTAAAATATTGAATATACACCCATGTTTGCCCCAACGTCGAATAGAATTTTATTTTTTTTTCCTCTTTTGATCATCCAATCAATAGTTTCGGGTTCTTTGTCAAAAAAAGTTTTAGCTCTATAAGCAGAAGATTTAGTTGGGTTATGAAATTGAATAAATTTTTTTTTATCAATAAAAATTTTCTTTGAGACTTTTTTATCTAAAATTTTCTGTAAATATTCTTCAAAAAAAGAATTATGATTTTTATAATCAATAATAGATAAAAAAAAATTGTAAATTTTAACTGTCTCTATTCCAATGATTATAGGAATAGAAACTATAATTCTAATAAACCTTACAAAAAACATTTTTTATATTATTTTTTTCTATAGAAGTATCTTAAAACCTGTCTTGCAGATTTGCTTGGCATTGCGCCCCTATGAATACCGAATTCATCAAATATAACTACTCCGCCTTTTTCCATTTCTAAGTCAAATTTTTTTGTATCTTTGCTCTCTTCCTCGATAAATTTTGTATTTTCGATAAAAATGTTTAATTTTTCCTCGCCTATCATGTTTGAAATTAAATTTCTGATTACTTTATTCATGACAAGTTTTCTTAGGTCAGCAAGATTCCAATATGGGGTAGGCTCAATTTTTTTTTCAACAATAAGTTGTGCTACAGACTTCGTAACAAAGTTACTGTACGGCACATATGCCAAACAACCATTTTGGCTTTGAACATCGGTTAGGTAAAAAAAAAATTTTAATGACGCATCTTTAATATTGTAATTTGAACGATTATTTTCTGTAAATGCCATGTCTGAGTGCCAATCAATTACATTTTTGTTTGATATAGGACTATAATAACTGTCTATCATATGAAGTTTTACTTTTGAATTAAAGAAATCCTCTGCAATCTTTTTCAAACCTAATTTTTCCCCTATTTCTTCGAGCACAAAAGAAGTTTGAATAGATTTAAAGTCAAATTTTAATAATTTAATTAACTTTGCTTTTATTTTAACTGGGTAGTAGCCGCGTTTATCCCCTTTGTTAATATTGTAAGAAGAAATGTTCCCTATCTCATTATCAATTTTATTTATTTTATCTTTATCTAAAAATTTATTGATAGTTAAGAAACCTTTCTCTTTAAGTTGCTCTAAGTTAATATTTTGACTCATAGTAATTAATTAATACCAATTAGTGATCCTGTATCTTTCCAACTACTTTCACTGATTGGAAAAACTCCAATTTTTCCTTTCTTATTTTTAACTCTTTTTATTAAAATGTCCATATCAAGATATTTGTTCTTTGCCACAGCATTTATGACATTAGGCTTAATCAAATAAAGTCCAACAGAAACTAAATAGTTAAAATTAGGCTTTTCAGATATCTTTTTTAATTGTCCGTTCTTCTTATTTATTTCACAAGCGCCATAAGAAATTTGAAAATTTTTTGAAGCTGCTACAAGAGTAATATGAAAATTATTTTTTTTATGAAACTCATAAAATTTTTTCATATTCATTGATAAAATAGTATCGCAATTAATAAGAAAAAAATCATTTTTAATTTTCCCTTTTAAAAGTCCAATTGAACCGGCTGTTCCTAAAGGACTTCGTTCATCCAAAAATTTTATATTTTTGACGCCATTTTCTTTAAGATAAGATTTTATCAAATTTTTTTTATAATGAACACTCGCATAAAACTTTCTCACTCCATATTTTGAAAAATTACTTATTATATTTTCAATAGCTGTTTCATTATTAATTGGGACAAGTGGTTTTGGAAAATAATTCGTGAATTCTTTTAATCTTTGGCCCCTTCCACCGGCCATTATTAAAACTGGATTATCTTTAAGATTTTTTTTATCATTTATATATTTTTTTAAATTTTTTTTAAAAATTATTTTTTTTACCTCTTTTTTACTATTAATAATTGGTACAAGGTCAATATTTTCATCATTAATTTTTTCGATAGTTTTTATTACTTTTTTGTCTTTAAGTAGATTTTTCACCCCTCTACCGTATTCATTTTCTTTCAATATAACTGGATTTTTTTTTACAAATTTATTTATATTTGAGTTGATGCCAGCACCATTAAGCAAAGCTCTTCTTATATCACCATCGGTGAGTGTCCCAAATAAAATGTTATTTTTTTGTGTAATAATCAAACATTTTTCAGAATTTTTCTCTAATTGCTTAAGTGCTTCTTTAAAAGTTTTATTTTTATTTAATAAATATTCAATCATTTTATACGTTGTAAATACTTGAGAGTTCCGAATTATCTTGTGATTGAATCCACTCAATAGTTTTATTCAAACCTTGATCGAAAGATATTGTTGGTTTCCATTTGCTTTTTTTTATAAAGAATTTATTATCACATTTAAGTCTGTCGACTTCACTATCTATTGGTCTAATTCTTTGTTTGTCTATTTTTATTTTTAATTTAGGATCAATCAAATTAATTATTTTTTTTGCAATATCGTGAATTTTATACTCTTTGTTTGAACCAACGTTGACAGGTTTTCCGTAAATATTTTTTACCTTTAACAATTCATAGTAAGCATTACAAACATCTGATACATATGTATAATCCCGAGAAGTATTTAAATTTCCAAGTTTAATTATTTTACTATTTAGAGCTTGAATAATTATTGAGGGTATTACCGCTCTACTTGATTGTCTTGGTCCAAACGTATTGAAAGGTCTAATTATTTTAACAGGTAAACTAAACGACCTCCAATAACTTATTGATAATTGATCAGCAGAAATTTTTGAGGCTGAATACGGAGATTGACCGATCAATCGGTGACTTTCATTCATAGGTATTTTTTTTGCACTTCCATATGTTTCGCTTGTAGAAGTAACAATTAACTGTGATACATTATTATTTTTCGCAGACTCTAGAACGTTATACGTGCCTTCTAAATTTGTTTTTATATAAGCTAATGGCGAATAATATGAATATGGAATACCTACCAACGCTGCAAGATGCAATATCAAATCTTTTCCTTTAGAAGCTTTATCGACAGAGTCATAGTCTCTAATATCTCCAAAAATAAAATTTACGTCTTTTTTAAATTCTGAATTTTTTAAATTACCTAAATTATAAATAGAATTATAGCGATCAAAAGCTGTAACTTTAAATCCTTTTTTTACAAAAAATTCTGTTAAATGAGAACCAATGAAGCCTGTAGCACCTGTAATTAATATTTTTTTCGACATAATTTACCTAATATCTATAAATTTTTTTTTTAAATATTTTTCACTTCTCTTCACTCTCAAAATTAAATTTATAACATTATTAATATTCATTTTAGACTCGTAAGGATTCTTCAAATTTTTTAGACTTTTTTTGAAATTTTTATTCATCGCTTTTTTTATTCCTTTTAAAATATCTTTATAATTGTATCCAGTGTCTATAACATTTTTTGGCTTAAATTTACCCGTTTGTCTTGATCCAATGTTAACAACTGGAAGGTTAAACGATGCAGCTTCAACAATTCCGCTAGAGCTATTTCCAATCATTAAATCAGCTGTATTTAAAATATTATAATAATTCTTTTGACCTAAATTTTTGACCATTAAAAATTTGTTCTTATCTTTGAAGGCTTGCTTGAATTTTTTAATTATCTTATTAAATTCTGGATCTGCATTTGGATATGTCATTATAATTTTTAATTTACTTTTTTTAATTGCTTTAACAAGTGAACTTATTTGAATATTAATTTTGTTTATTTCCAATGTCACAGGGTGAAATGTTAAAATGGCATAAGGTTTGCTTAGATTATATTTTTCTAAAAATGAATTTTTTGGTATTTTGTTTTTTATATTTTTGGTTAAGCTTGGCATTCCAATGGTTTTTACACGCCAAGATTCTTCTCCTAAATTTAATAAACGGTTTCTATACTGATTTAATAATACAAAATGATAATGACTCATTTTAGTTACGCCATGTCTTACCAGCTCATCTATTGCGCCTTCAGTAATCGCTCCACCGAAAAAATGAATTATGGGTATATTATAAGGCATTGCAATTAATGGTCCCATCAACATTTCATACCTATCGCCCATTAATAAAAATAGATCAGGTTTAATTTTTTTTATGTGGTTTGATAAATTGTTTATATCCAAACAAAGATTTTTAATCATTTGATTAGAACTGTCATTGAAGATTTTGGTTTTAGTATTACTTTTGATTGTAAAAAATTTTTTTTTTATAGTCTGCAGTTTGGTGCCAAATTTTGGGTTATAATTTGATTGTGTAAGATAAATAAAAAGTTTTGCTTTTTTTGATTTTTTTAAACCGTTTAATATAGGGTAATACCTATCATAATCTGATCTCCCAGCTGATATTGCAATAATTTTTTTCATTTATAGTTTATTTTAGGACTACTTGGAAAATTAATAGCTTTTTTAAAAAAATCATTCGAATTTTTCATATTATCCCTGGGACAAGATTTGAAAATTTTTAAACTATGTAATGGTCTCCAAGTTGTCCGCAAACCATAGCCTTTTGATTTTAAATTTTTTAGAAGAATATTTTTTAATTTCAAATTTTTTAAAACTGCGGTAATAAGCCAATAGTTAGTTTTTGAATGCTTAGGTTCTTCTAAGATTTTTAAGTAATTTATTTTGTTAAAAAGTTGTTTGTACCACTTAAAATTTGCCCTTTTAGCTTTTAAAATCCTTTTTATATTTTCGATTTGCGCACAACCCACAGCAGCTGATAAATTATTCATTCTATAATTATATCCAATTTCATCATGAACGTGATCAACGACACTTGGTACTTTGGCATGAGTTGATAAGTGTTTTAATCTTATACTCATTTTTTTATCATTAGTTAAAATAGCGCCGCCACTTCCACATGTAATTGGTTTGTTTCCATTAAAACTTAAAATTCCTGCGTCTCCAAAAGTGCCAAGGTGTCTTTTTTTAAAAAATGATCCTAAAGCCTCAGCAGCATCCTCAATTAATATAATATTATACTTTTCACAAATTTTTTTTATTTCTTTTATTCTGCAGGGGAAGCCATACAAATGTACTGCTATAAGTGCTTTAATTTTTTTTTTAGTTTTTTTGTTATATGTGTATAAACCAATTTTTTTTGTTGTTGATTTTAAATAATTTTCTAATTTATTAGGACATATACCCAATGTCTCTTTATCAATATCTAAAAAATTCGGTGTTGAGCCACAGTATACGACTGCATTAGCAGTTGCCACATATGTCAAGCTAGGCAGCAAAACTTCATCGTCGCTTGATAGCCCAAAATATTCTAATACTAAATGAAGTGCAGAGGTACCTGAAGAAGTAGCAATGGTGAATTTAGACTCGGTGTATTTAGATAATTTTTTTTCAAATAAATTAACAAATTCTCCAACATATGAGACATAGCCTGAAGAAATACACTTATTTAAGTATTTTTTTTCATTACCTAAAAACAAAGGGTCATGATGACCTTTTGGTTTATTCTTAAATGCTTTTTTAAAAATTTTGTTAATTTCTAGATTAATTGAACTTACGCTTTTCATAATATTTTAAATAAAACTTTTTGCAATATTAAAATCTTTTTTCGTATCAATGTCTACCTTGTATCGACTGCCAGATAATATAACTGGAATTGTTTTATTATTAACAATAAATGATTTATGTTTTTTTAAAAAATTTTTACTTGCTAAATAAAAATTACCATTTATTTGGAATTTATTTTCATTTAGTTTTGAGTTTGTTCTTAATAAAAAACTGTTTTTAATTATGTAATTTTTTTTTAATGAATTTTTCATTTTCGAGACACTTACTATAGAATTTTTCGTTTTATATTTTTTATATTTTTTTAAACTTATTTCTAAATTTTTTTTTGACCTAAATGGAGATGTTGGTTGTAAAAGTAATATGGTGTCAATTTTACCAAACAACTTTTCATATCTTTTAATTACATCAAATACAATTGTTATTGTTTTTACCTTATCACCACAAAATTTTTTTTGCCGCTTAAAAAAAATAATTTTTTTACAACTTTGGTTTTTTCCTATGATACTTTTATCATCCGTGGAAATAACAGTATTATTTAAGTTTTTAATTTTTGAGACAAAATCTATTGTCCAATTTATTAATGGTTTACCACCAAAATTTAATCTATTTTTGTTTTTAAGTCTCTTTGATCCAGATCTTGCAGGAATAATAGCTAAAATTTTCACTGTAAATGAATTTTTTTTAAAACTCTGTTTTTTTTAATATTTTTTTTTATTTTTTTTCCAATAATTTGAGAAAATTTTATTGGAGAAATTCCAGTTCCTGGTCGTTTGAAAGTAAAATTTTCTTTTGTAATTATTTGTCCTTTTTTTAAAAAAGTTGTGGTAACCAAACTTTTTCTGGCCATTTTTTTTATATTTTGTTCTTCTTTAGTAAATTTTTTTTTGTTCATACCCAAGATTTTTTCTAATTCCCTAATGTCCTTTATTAATTGACCAAAGCTTTTTAAATTCATAGATGCTTTATGATCTGGTCCTTTTTGTGAAGTAGAAATTGTTACGTGCTTTTCGATCACTTTTGCGCCTTTTGCAACAGCAGCTAAACATGCTTTACTTCCTAATGAATGATCAGAAAATCCAATATCGTGGTTAAAATAATTTTTTAATGTGTCCATAAAATTTAGATGTATATTTTCTTTTTTGACTGGGTAGGAACTAATACAATGCAAAATAGTGATATTTTTGTTTCCATTACTTTTTAATATTTTTAAACAGTTTTTTATTTCATTTAAAGTTGACATACCAGTGGACAAAATTATTTTCTTCTTTTTTTTTGATATATATTTCAACATATCTATTGAATTAATTTCTCCTGAGGGAATTTTGAAAAATGAAACTTTAAGTTTTTTGTCTAAAAATTTTAAGCTCTCAAGATCAAATGCTGAACATCCATAAATCACACCTTTGCTCTGGCATCTTTTTTTAAGTTTTAAGTGATTATTTTTAGAAATTTGTAATTTTTTACTCATTTCGAATATCGTTTTTGAGTTGTCATTTCTTTTTTGATAGTCGGCTTTATAAGAGTCATCGCTATATACCAGACTAGGATTTGCCATCTGAAATTTTACTGCATCTACACCAAGTTTTGATAATTCATCAATCATAGCAATAGCCTTTTTTAAAGATCCATTATGATTAACACCGACTTCTGCGATTATGAAAACTTTATTTTTTTTCATTGGTCTTAGTTATATTAATTGATTTATAACAAACAATTTTTTTGGTCTTGTATTTCTTGATTTTTTTATTTTGAATTAAATTAACTAATATTTCTAAAAAATTAATTCCAGATAAATGGGTAAAAGGATAACCACCGCCAAATCTTGGGTTGAAATCAATAAAAAATATTTTACCATTTTTGTCGACTATTGCGTCACAATCTAAATTACCATGATGCTTAATCTTTTTAGAAATAAATTTGGCTATTTTAAAAAGCTTCTCATCAAACAAAGTTTCTGCTGCATCAGTCTCACCTTGTCTCATAGAAATTTTTCTTTTGATGCATGATGTTAAGTATTTTCCGTTAAAATCATTTAATATATCGAAATGTAATTCAGTACCTTTAATATATTCCTGGTAAATAAAATCTTTTCTAATTTTAAATTTAGCATTTTTCTTTAAAATTCTTATATTTTTTGAAGCGCTACCAATTATTTCTTTCTCAATTATAGATTTTTTCTTATTATAAACCTTTATTTTTTTTTTACTAATTATTTCAGGGGTTAAAATATTTTTATTTTTACAAAAAAAATATGTTTTATATTTATCATTTAATATTTTCGTAGTGTTAAAATCAGGAACTGCTAATCTACAATTTAAATCTTTCAATTTATTTTTTAGTGACGATAAAATTATAATATCATAGTCCGTTAAGGGTAACACTAGTTTTATTTTGTTCTTTTTAATAATTTTTGTTATTTTTTTTTTATAGATTTTTTCTCCCTCAACAACTTTTGAAATTAAATGGTTTTTTACATTTTTAAGAATCATTGTTGGTAACTGTTTATCACAATCACTAATATGTATATTTATACTTTTATATTTTTTTTTTAATTCTAACAAAAAATTTATAAAATAAATTCTTCTACCTGGATTTGTAACTAAAATATTCATTTTTTTACTTTGATAAGTTTAATTTAAAATTGTTAAACATTTTTGAAATTACATATAATCTCCAAATAAATATCTCTTGGTTATTTTGAGATTTTAAAATTTTCATTATTTGTTTAATATCAAAATACTTTGAAAATTCTTTGCGACTTAAAGATTTTTTAAAGCTTTTTATTTCTTTTTGATCTCTCATTATTTCTTTGTATACGCTTGGAGTGCCAAACTTATGATTAATAAATTTATGATTAAATTTCTTTTTGAGTAAGTCGTTAAGTATAATTTTACGTGCAGAATTGTTAAATTTATACTTTGTTGGTAATGTGTTAATATAACTTACTAGCTCGTGATCTAAAAAAGGTGGTCTTACCTCCAAACCAAAATTCATCCCTATCATATCATGTCTTTGAATAAGAGCAGGTATCCAAGTCAATTGATCAAATTCTAAAATTTTATTTTCTTCTTTTTTGCTTTTAAGTTTTATTGATTTTATTTTACTTTTTATCCTATTTTTAAACTTTCTTTTTTCCTTTTTTAATACGGAGTATAAAAGCTCTATTTCTTTATTAAAGGTTTTCATTATTGCATCATTAAATTTATGACCCGATTTTATATATTTGATAGTTCTATTATATCTAGTATAGCCACCAAAATGTTCATCAGAACCTTCTCCATTAAAAGTAACTTTAAATTTATCATGTGATAACTTTTCATAAATTTGAAATAAGCTTGTGCTGCTAGAATTTGCCAAAGGAAATGGATTAAAGTTGTCTTTGCAGTAATTGTTTATTAATTTAATTATTTTTTTTGTATTTAAGGAAATTTTTTTATCTATACCATAAATTTTTTTTCCCTCCAAAATACTATAACTTTTTACGGGTACTTTAGCCTTATTCAAATATTTTTTAATAATTAAAGAGTCTAAACCAGAGCTTAAGCAAAGAGATATTTTTTCATCCGATGTTTTCCAATTTTTTATTAAATCAATAAAATTTTGATTAAGTTTATTTATAATTCTGTTTTTGTTTATTTTTAGATCTTTATATTTAGAGAATACAAAAGGTTGCCAGTAATTGTTTAATCGAATTTTATCTTTTTTTATTGAAAAATACGTTGCTTGACTTAATTTTTTTATGTTTGAAATAATTGTATTATCATCAAATTGTCTTGCAAATATTAGAAAGTCTATAATTTTTTGGAAATTAATTTTTTTTTTTTACCAGTCCACTTTTTAGAGTTGCAGAGTAATCTGAAGTACAGATAAAAATTTTATTTATTTTATCGTGGGTATAATAAAGAGGTTTAATTGAGTGTCTATCCACAGCGCCGAAAACTTCATTATTCTTAAGATCTATTATTACAAAAGAAAAAAAACCTCTTAGAAATTTTACACATTTAGGTCCATATAACTTGAAAAGATTCATAATTATTTCTGCTTCATGTCCATATTTAAGTAAAATTTTTTTTTTTATTAAATTTTTTTTTAAAAAATTGTAATTTACAATTTCACCATTAAAAACAATATAGTATCGACCGCATTTACTTTGAAAAGGTTGAGATGCAGTATTGATGTCATTAATGCTTAATCTAGTAAAACCAATTAGATAATTTTTTTTCTCAATAAATCTTGTTTCATCTGGGCCCCTATGCTCTAAGTGAAACAATGATTTTTTGAAAGATTTTCTAATCTTATTAGTAATTTTGTTTGATTTTATTACAATAAATCCACACATCAGAGTTAAATTAAAAGTATTTAATTATTTTTTAGATTCAAAATTATTTTTTTTTAAATATAACGTGGACTTCGGAAGAAATTTTATTTCTATCAAGAACGTTTTGTAATTCATTTATTACTTTGAAGAATTTTTTATCTAAAAGATCTTTATATTTTTTGATATCGTTTGTATTACTAGAGTGTAGTAAACTTCGATATAAATCTGGAAAATCAGCACCAAACCACCATTCACCTGCTATTTCTAAATTATATTTTTTTGCCAAATAATATAAGGACTCTTTCGTATACAGGCTCGTGTGACCACCACCTAAATGTCTTGGGCGAACATTTTTGAATGAATTTTCAATAAAAACTGATAGAGAAAAAATTGGTATAGAGAAAAAAAGATACTTAAAATTCGACTTTTTAAAAAGTTCAATTAGGGTATTTGGTTCCTCCAAGTGAACTAAAACACAAATCATTGATAATACATTGTTTTCCTTGTCTTTAAGTATAACGTCAAAAGTTTTATTAAAATCTAAATGGATTAATTTATTTTTTTTTAAAATTTTATTTCCTTTATTTACATAGGATTTTATTGGCTCATATCCAATTCCATGAATATTTCGCATCTCTAAAGCTTTCAAAAATTGACCATTCCCTGCTCCAAAGTCTAATACTTTCATTTTTGATTTAATAACTTCTCTCAAAAAATCAACTTTTGGTAAGTGAATATTTTTTACTCTAGCATTGAAAACCTCGTAATCTTTTTTCCCTAAATTATAATTCTTACCTTTATTAGCATTGTAAAGCCAATTCATAAATTTTGAATTATCGTGATTAACAGCATTAAGATGATTGCAATTTTTACACAAAGTATAGCTTAACTGATGTTGAGTAAAAATTTTTTTTGATAATTTAAAACCGCAGGTCTTACAATATTTTCTAAACTTTTGTTTTTTTAAATATTTATTTATTTTTAACATTGAATTAAGTAATTCTTTATTATCGTTATATAGTGATTTTTTAATTGAAATGATGTTATTGTAATTTTTCGAATATTTTACTATTTTTTTCATTTTATATATTTAATTAATAACTTTGCTATAATCTAGTTGTTTAAGAAGGCTTTTCCAAGTACCATAACTTTTATTGCCAGGAAAATGTATAAAATTTCTTTTATGTGAATCATATTTTGTAAAATTAGATTTAGCAGATTTTACTTTGTTAATTATTGAATAATTGGGCTGAAATTTTTTTTTTATATATATATATTCAGTTCCTAATGCTTTAGAAAGTTCTTTAATAATCAAATGACTAGTAAAATGGTAGGTTTGATAATAATCACTTGAAAGAAATATAATTGGTTTTTTAAATAAAACAGCGATTTGACTAGCAAAAGAATTATGGCACAAAACTAGTTTAGAGTTTTTTATTGTTTCACTTGTGTTGTCAAAAATAAATTTATAACCTCTTATAGGGATGTCGTATTTATTTCTTCTATGATGTGCTGCGATGACAATATTGTAGTTGGGTAGCTTAAGTTTTAAATAATCAAGAAAACTTTTTATAGGTTTCCAATAATCCTGTGTTTTCCTACTTTGATCTTGAGTATAATTTAGTTTATAATCAAAACTACCTTCAACTACATCATCTATAAACACAATATTGCTTTTTTTCTTAGACTTTTTTTTCTTAGCTTTTAAAAATAATTCAAATTCTGGCCCATCAAGTTTAAATAAATTATTCGAGGTCCCCTTTTTTTTTATATTTTCATATTTATATGAATTGCATACAAATATCATTAATGCGTTACCATTAGATATTAATTTAGATAAAAAATCTCGTATTTTCTTTAATGCCATGAAGGCTGATCTGTAAATAATTTTTTTAAAGTTATTTTTTTTAAGATATTCTCTAAGCAATTTAGCTGAATGAAATTTCAAATTGATGTCTGGGCCTCTTTCCCATTTTATTTTTTTTCCTCCTAATAAATTTAAACATCTGTCTAAAATTGAAATGGTAAAATTATCTCCTGTGAGATTTAAGTAAAAAAAATTACTTGGTAAATTTTTTAGTTCCTTTATCAATTTAAAATAAGTTAAAATTTCTTTAAAATTTTTGTTCTTTAAATGCCTGCTTCCTCTACCGGTATAAGATTTATAAATATTGAAATTAAATAAAGGTAAAACACACCAATGAATAATTTGCCAGTTCTTGAATTTTGTATTTACACCAAGTCTTGTAAAATTATGAAGTGTTAGAGGCTGAAGCGTTAATACAAGTAGAATTTTTTTAAATTTCATTAAAAGTTTTTAATCTGATTATCTTAAGTTAAAAAATATTTACTTTAATTCAGTAATACTCTTATCTTTAATTTCGAAAATTTTAGAAAATAGTGAATCATCATCTATTTTGTGTGACACCATTATGATAGTTTTGTTTTTACTTAAAATTTTAAGATATTGATGTATTTCCTTAGTTGTTTCTTTATCTAAAGAACTTGTTGGCTCGTCAAGAATTAAAATGGGCGGATCATTATAGAGTGCTCTCGCAATTGCGATTCTTTGTTTTTGTCCTCCAGATACTTTTGAGGCATTTTCTCCAATATTGAATTCAAAATTGTTTTCTAGTTTAGAAATAAACTTTGTTAATTGGGCTAGAGTAGAGCTTTTAAGAATTTTTTCATTTGAAATATTTTCCTCTTGAACCCCAAATGCAATATTCTTTTTAATAGTATCGTCAAATAAATAAATGTTTTGAGGTACAAAACCTATAAAGTTTCTTAAATTCTCGTGGTTTCCTTTAATGCTTTTGTCATTAATCAAAATATCTCCCTCAGTGGGCTCCAAGATACCAGTTAACAAATTTAAGAATGTACTTTTTCCAACTCCAGTTTTACCAATTACGGCAATAAATTCACCAGAGGATATATCTAAGTTTATTTTTTCTAATACTTTCTCATCTTTAAAATTATAACTAAAAGACAAATCTTTAAGAGTTAATCTTTCAAATTTTTTATTTGTTAAATTTCTATTACCATTTTTATCAGAAATAAAATTTTTTATATCATCAATATCTTTTTTTAAACTTTCTATTGCAGCTTGAGAATATTTAATTCCCTGTAATGATGTAACAATTTTATTTAATGAGGGTATTATTTTAAGAGAAGAAATTAAAAAGATACTTAGCGTTCCAATTGTACTTAAGGTATCTTCATTGTTATATTTTGAAATTATAATAATGCTTACCACCATTAATAATACAACGATCTCAAAATAAATTTTTGGCAACCTATTTATAAAGCTCATTTTATATCCATATTCTGAAACTTCATTGCTTTTTTTTTGAAATTTTAAAGAGAAATAATTTTTCGCTTTAAATAAAATTATTTCTTTAATAGAATTTAGACTTTCATTTAAAATTTTCATTTTAGATTTTTGAAATTCAACAAGTTTACTTCCATAAATTAAAGATCTTTTTTTTGAAAAGAAATAAAATAATGAACTAAATAAAATTATCAAAATTATTATTATGACTGTTTCTGTGGGTTTTATTACCAACAATAAGAATATTATTCCCGAAGCAATTAATGCCTCTGTCACTAAAATACTTAGCTGCATAATTGCATTACCTGCAAGTGTGGTTTCTTGAGTAATCTTTGTAATTAGTTTTGAGGAATGAATATCTAAGTGAAATGAAAAAGGTCTTGAAAGATAATGATTAAATAATCTTGCTCCTAAATTAAATCTAACATTATAAGAAAATTTTGACTCTAGAAAATAATAGTACATTAAATATAAGTTTTTGATTAAATATATGAATAATATTACAGATGAAAATAATAATATTAAGTTTCTCTCACTTAGACCGTTAAAAAGACTATCATTAATAAAAAAAATGTTTGTACTTTTGTTTGTAAGTAAATTTATTACCGGAAGAATTGATGCGATACCAATAGTTTCTAAAATCATAGCGAAAAACATCATTAAAATAAGAAGTTTAAAATTTTTTTTTTCTTTTTTATTTAAAATTGAATAAATATTTTGATAAGATTTCATTTAGTTTTTAGTAAAATGATTATTATTAATTATTGACTTATTGCTTATCTAAAAAATTTTCCTACTAACCGATTTAGCTACCTGTCTTGAATTTTTTATCAGTTTAGAAAATTGATTGAAATTTAGCGGCTGTAATGGATCCACCAAAGATTTTTTTGGATTTGGGTGCATTTCAATAATTAAACCGTCACAGCCGGCAGCTATTGACGCATAAGTTAGACTTGGAACCCAAGGAGCCCAAAAAGAGGCATGGCTTGGATCACTAATTATTGGAAATTTAGTTAATTCTTTAAGTGCAGGTATAGCTTGAATATCTAAAGCGAATCTAGAGGTGTCTCTATGAGTATGAGGGATTGAAATGCCTCTCTCGCATAGTATTAATTTGTTGTTTCCTTCTATTAATATGTGCTCTGCTGCTCCCAAAAAATCTCTCAAACTAGAACCAAAATGTCTTTTAAGAATAATTGGAAATTTGGTCTTTGAAACTTCTCTTAAGAGTTCCAAATTTTGCATATTCCTAGAACCGATTTGTAATATATCAGCAGTTTCACACACTCTATCTAAAAATTGTATCTCGGTTACCTCTGTGACTACTTTTAAGTTATATTCCTCCTTTATTATATCCATCCATTCCATTCCTTGGGTTTGTGTCTCGCTATATTGTTTTGAGCGATACGGAAAAGTTAAAGGTTTGTAAGCATGACCACGAATTAGGTTTATATTGTTTTTTTTGAGCACTTTTGCAACCTTTCTCATTAGCTCAAGACTTTCAACTCCATTAGGACCAGCAATTATAGGAATAGTTTTCCCACCAAAAACAGTATTATTATCTATTTTTATTTGAATTTTCTTTTTAGCCGTTGAAAGTTTAAGTTTATTTTTTCTATCATCTAGAGTTATATCTTTAGTGGGCTGTCTATTAGACAAATTTTTTACAAATTTTTTCATTTTTCAAACCATCCTAATTAATTTTGAATTCTTTGTCTTCAATAATTTGGTAATTTTTTTTCTTTTTAATTGCAGAGTATATAGAGTGTATCGTTTTTAAAATATAAATGTTATTTTCAATATCTAACATTTTGTCTGATTTATTTTTTTTGTTAAAAAAATCTTTGAGAAGTTTCTCATGTCCATTTCCCATCCCGGATTTAGGACCTAATCCTAGTTTAAAATTTTCAGAATTTAATTTATCATTTTTTAAATGTGTATTATTAAAATAAAATATTTTATTAAGGCTAATACCTTTTATTAAAAATCTTCCTTTAGTACATAAGACATCTAAAGACACCCTATAATCTCTATTAGCTCTTGTTGTAGCTTTTAAATTTGAAATAATTTTGTTCTGATGACTAAAATTAATACTTATTAAATCTTCAGCTTGCAATTTTTTTTTTGTAAAACCAGCAACGACATTGAAATTTTTTATTTTACCAAAAAAATAAATTAATATATCTAAGAGATGAATCGATTGATTAAAAAGGACGCCACCGTCAGACTTATATTTTCCTCTCCATGAATTAGAATAATATTTTTTATTTCTGTGCCAATACAGAGCTGCATCTACAAAAAATACTTTGCCATAAATTTTTTTATCTAAAATTTTTTTACCTTGTATTATTGATTTATTATATCTGTTCTGAAATGCTACCCAGCATTTAGTTTTATTCTTTAGTTTTAAGTTAATTAATCGTTTAGCATGATTCAAAGATAATACAAAAGGCTTTTCTATTAAAGTTGGTATCTTTTTTTTTAAAAAATACTCAGCAGAATCAAAATGGCTTCCAGATGGAGTACAAATTATTGCATAATCTATATGGATTTTTTTTTTATCGAGATCAATTTTGTTAACAAAATTGTATTTTAAACTTTTGTTTATTTTTTTATTGTTCTCCATTATAAAAATCTTATTTATATTTTTCATTTTCTTTAAAAGATTTAAATAATGTTTTCCTACGTTACCTAGTCCTACAATTACAACATTCATAAAATTTTAATTATAAAAATTCTTAATTACATTTTTAAGTAATTTTTCTTGTTTTTTTTCCTCAAATTTTTTTATTTTTAATTTATTATAATTTATTCTTTTTATATTTTTTTCTAATACATATAAATCATTGGTAACTAGACTGTTTGTTCCAGAGCCATCAAAACCAATATTTTTAACAAGTGAATTATTTGGAAAAATAAAATAATTTTCTACGCTATAATTATAAATCATAAACTTTAAAGACCAGTAATTTTTATAATTTCTTTTTTTTATTAATTTTTTGTTTAATAATTTTATAAAAATAGGAATTTTTTTTTCATTATTTTTTGATATAAACTTTTTATAATTTTTTCTATAATTTATCCAATTTTTACTCCAGGTAGCCCAGCCCCAAGGTATAAAATGTTTTAAAAGTCTTGGCTCTAAAACATTCGATTTTTTTTCAAAATTAAAAAACTGATAGCCACAAATCGCTGCTACTCTATTTTGATTATTGTATTTATTCAAACAATTTGAAAAAAAAGGTATCATATTTGCATACGGAATTACGTCATCTTCCAAAACAATAAAATTTTTGTATAATTTAGAAATTTTATCTAATCCTTTTACAATTGATTTTGCTAATCCTAGATTATTATTACTCTTGAAAACCCTAAATTGATTTTCTCTAAATTTGTTATATTTTCCAACTTTCGCAATTGAGCCTAAAATGTCCTTTTGTAAAATTTTATCACTTTTGTTTTTTGGGCCATCCAAAAATAAAAAAATTTTATTTTTTACATTATTGTTCTGTAAAGCGATCATTACACGTTTAAAATGAGATGGTCGATTATAAGCAAATATTACTATTGGAACACTCATGGATTTCTAGTGATCTAAAAATTTATGTTTTTTGGCGTATCTCATAGCCATTTCAGCTAAGTAAAGATCTTTTTTTGAATGAATATCAATTCCAGTAAAAGTGTCTTCATTAATTATAAATTTAACTTTTTTCCCGATTCTTTTACCTAATCTCCAAAATTTAGACCGCGTAGCCGAAGCTAAACCAGTGTCCTCTCTATAAAGTTTTTGACCAGTTTGTCTTGATGTGTAAGATTTCATCCATCTAGAAACCTTAACAAATTTGTTTCCGGTTTTATGCCATACGTGTTTGTAAAAACTATGGACAGAAAAAACACTATCAATTTTATTATTTTTCTTTAGCTCATTTACTGCAGTTTTTATCCATGATGATTTTCTAAAAATATTTGTACAAGTTAAAAATACACAAATGTCATATTTAACTTTGAAAAACTTTTCAGCTTCTTGTAATGCATTTTGCAAAGTTTTTTCGGTAGTTACTCGATCACCTGAAAATTTTTTCTTCCTTAAAAAGGGAACTTCTGCACCAAGTTTTTTTGCTAAATTAGAAATTTTAACTGAATCTGTTGAAACAATAATTTTATCGCAAACTTTACTTTTCATGGCCGCCCTTATAGGGTAGCTTAGTAGACTTTGTCCGCAAACCTTCCTCAAATTTTTATTTTTAATACCTTTAGACCCACCTCTAGCTGGTATTATACAAATTACTTTATAATTTTTTTTTTTAAAATTTTTCATTATAGATCAGTCTATCATTGTTAAATGAATGGATGTCTTTAAAACCACCGTTTATCATTGCAGTTTCAAGTTCACTGTTTAATATTTTGAAAATATTTTTTACTCCATGTTTTCCTCCACAAATGAGACCATACATAGCAGGCCTACCAATACCAACGAAGTCAGCACCTAAAGAAAGATATTTAATAACGTCACTACCTCTTCTTACGCCACCATCAACTATAACTTTAATTTTTTTTGATTTTATGTTCTTTCTAAATTTTACTAATGCCTCAGCGCTACTAATTCCCGAATTAAACATTCTTCCCCCGTGATTAGATATCCAAACACCATCAACACCACTATTTATAGCTTTTTTTGCATCTAAGTTTGTGAGTATACCCTTAACAATAACTGGAAGTTCAGTATTCTTCTTTATGAATTTAATTAAATCCCAATCGTATTTTAAAGCATATTTGGGGTTAGGTGATATTGGATTTGTCCTTTTACCGAATTTTCTTGCATCATAATTAAGTAACTCTCTATCAAGATATCTATGAGATCTTATGCTTGCATCAACACAAATTGATATAGCAACACATTTATTTCTCTCGCTAGATTTAATTTGTTTTAATATCCACTTTTTATCTCCAAATGGAAAGATGGTCCACCCGATTTTAGCACGTGGATTTTTTTTTCTGATATCATCTAAACTCATCCTGCCTTGTGTTCCAAAGAAGCCTATAGAGTTTACATCTAAAACACCTTTCGCTACCTCAATTTCTCCTAATTTGTGAAATTGCGTTTGGTGGCCCATTGGAGATAAAATTAAAGGAGAGCTTATATTTTCCCCAAAAAAATTTGTAGAAAACACAGGTTTCAAAATTTTTGATAATTGTTTGGGTAATATTCTTATACTATTTAAGTCAAGAAAATTTTTGTTGTTTGTAAAACCATCTTCCGCAGCAGCTTGGAGCCAATTAAAAGTACCTTTTCTGGTTTTTTTTTGTGCTAGTTGTTCAGCTTGCCTAATTGATGCAAATTTATTTTTCATAAAATTCAGTTTTTTAAAATATTTTTTTGCCACAAAAGTGTATTGACAACTTGAAATAAGAAAAAAGAATTTACGTGCTTTTTCTCTTGTAGAAAGTATTTATAGAAATTTAATATTTTTTTTTGATTAAATAATTCACTTGATTTCATCTCATCAGAATTTAATATTTCTAAAACCATTTTTTTTAAGGTTGTTTTTAACCAGTAACTTTGAGGGTCAGCAATAGTTCTTTTGTTTTGAAAAATTAATTTTTTATTGAGTGTATTTCGAATTAAATATTTCATCATTAACCTTTGTTGCCCGTACCCCATTTTGTATTTATTTGGTAAACTAAAACATAGTTCTACAAATTCATGATCAAGAAAAGGAACTCTTGCTTCTATTCCAAAACGCATTGAAGCTCTATCAACATACCTTAAAGATCTAGGAAGCTTATAGTAAAAAAAATCTGTGAACTGGGCGTTTTTAAGATAGCTTTTAAATGGCTTTTTTATTTCAGTAGAACACTCATATTTATTAACAAAATCTTGATTTAAATAACTTTCATCGAAATATTCAGAACCATCTTCAGTGGCCGTACCGCTTGAATTTAACCTTTTAATTGCTCCGTCTCTAAATTTGTCTCTATTGAGTGTTTCATGATTTTTAGTAATTAAATCAAATCGTTTATTTACTTTACTCAAATTATTTTCTTCTTGCATGTCCATTTGCCATGCAACGGCATGATAATGATAACCGCCAAAAATTTCGTCACCACCACTTCCATCAAGGATGACTTTAGTTTTATTCATAAAGTTCTCATAAAGTTGATGCTGAGATACCACCCTTAATGATGAAAATGGTTCAAATTGAATTTCTATTACTTTATTTAAATAATTCTCGAGTTCATCATCTTTTAAAGTTGAAGTATAATTTAAAAAACTTGCTGACTCAGAGAGTTTTTTTGCATTTTCAACTTCACTAAACTTTTTATTCTCGTAATCAAATGTGAAAGTATCAAATTTTTTATTTAGAATTTTTGTAATAGCGACCAGGGCAGTTGAATCTAGTCCACCAGATTGATGGATGCCAGCTTTAACATCAAAAATAGTATGTTGACTAAATGAGTTTAAAATTTTTTCTCTAAATGATTTTAAATATGAGTAAAATGATGAATTTTCAATTTCTTTCTCTTTGACATTTTCTTCTAAGCTATAATATTTATTTTGTGAAAAACCATTTTTATCAAATTTTATATAGTGTGATGGTTTTACTTGATAAATATCTTTAAACCAAGTCTCGTCACATGCAGAAACTAATCCTTGTTTTAAGTACCTATATGTTTCAAAATAATTTTGTACCTTGTTAATTTTTTTATTTTCAAACATGCCTTGAATTTCGGAACAAAAAGTAAGTTCTTTATTCTTTTTATCGTGGCAATAATAGAGTGGTTTTATACCAAATCTATCTCTAACTAAGTAAGTAATATTTCTATTTTCATCGCAAATTACTATTGAAAACATTCCTTTAATCTTTTTGATAAATTCAATTCCAAATTTTTGATAAAGATGAAGAATTATTTCTCCGTCACCGGCACTTTTAAATTGTAAATTGCTAAAATAACTTTTTTTTAAATCTTTAAAGTTGTAAATTTCACCATTATAGAAAATATTTATTTTGTTATCATTTGATGAGAAGGGCTGGTTAGAGTTATTGGTTAAATCTATTATCGCCAGTCTTACAAAACCAATGCAATTAAATTTGTTTTCCCATATATTTTTAAAGTCAGGACCCCTATGAGAAATTTTATTTCTCATTGCCTCTATAATTCTTTTATTAGGTTTAGATTCGAAATTTGTTATTCCTGAAATGCCGCACATTTTTAATTACCAAAAGCTAAGTTTAATGCTCTCACTGCTTGTAAAGTGTTCATTTTAATACCGTTCAGATATTTTATTTTACGTTTCTTACACTCTTTTGATAAATTTGTAAGTTTAGGGCTGTAGATAATATCAAAAATGAGTGACTTTCTTTTCATTTTTTTTTAAAAAATTTTTTTTTATAGGGGTTTTATTTTTGAATTTTTTTTTAAGATCACTTCCAAGAGGTGTGCAATTAATAATCAATACTTTCTTATCTATTATTGTCTCAGGTAATTTTTTAAAAATTTTAATATTTGTTTTATTTCTATTTGTTTTAAATTTGCTAGAAATTAAATAAAAGTTCTTTTTTTTAAATTTCTCTACAAGAAAATTAAATATTGCTTGACCAGTTCCTCCCATACCAATTATAATTATATTATTGTAGTGTCGTAAAAATTTTTTTATTGAAACATAAGCTCCATAAACATCAGTATTATATCCAAAAAGCTTGTTTTTTTTCTTAATAATAAGATTTACTGCCCCGGTAGTTTTAGCAAACTGGTCAAGTTCATCTAGGTAACTTAAAACAGATTTTTTATATGGCATAGTTACTGCCATTGCCTTAAAATTCTTATTTTTTTTAATATTTGTAAAAAATTTTTTCAAATTTTGCGGTAAAATATCAAATTTCAACATTTTAGATGTAATTTTTTTTCTCTTAAAATATTTTTTCCATATTTTAATGGATCTTGGCTTTTTTAAAGGGTGACCTAAAATTCCTGAAATAATCATTTGAGAAAAGGTAAAATATTAAAATTATTTTGCCTACAAATATTTTGTATAGCTTTTTTTAGTTTGATATTTTTATAGTCATAAACGCAAGTTTCGTAATCATAATTCTTAATCTTTCTTTCCCATTTTTTTTTAGAAATTAATTTTAGGTTATTTAATACTCTGAATATTTTTTTCTCACTGAGAATATTAGACCAATTTTTTTCACTTAGATTGTTAGACCAAAAGAACCCATCATCTTTCCTCTTAGTAAAATATCCCCAAAAACTTTTTTTGAAGGGTTTTTTTGGCAACGAATGAATAATAGCTGTCTTGTTTTTTCTTCCTAACGATTCTAGGCCCATAGTTGACCCCGAGCTAACAACAATTTCTGAAGCGTCGAGGTGTTTGTAAGTCTTTCTAGCTTCTGAATTTTTAATAAAGAAGTAGTTATTATTTAAAATATTTTTGAAGTAATTCCTCTCTCTAATTTGACGACTCAAGTCTTTAAATTTGCCTAAGACCTTAAGTTTTATTTTTTTTTGCTCGCAAAATTTTTTAATTATTTTGATTAATTGATTTTCACTTTCGAATGGGGTTCTTGATGTTCTAAATAATGAAATAAAAATCAACCCATTTTTTTTTTTATAAATTTTTTCACAATTATTTTTAACAGAACCTGAAATAAACGTTTTACCAGAGATAAACTTTTTATAGTAATCTGAAGTCATTTTATTAAATACACACATTAAATCTACATGATATATTTTCTTGTATCTTTGAAAATTTTTTTCCTCAAAAATTTTGAATATATCTGTATGGCCTGTCCTATGTCCATTTTGTAAAAATATTGTGATTGTTTTCGGTAAAAACTTTTTAATCCTGTAGAAGTTTCTGTTATTATCTATTGATGTAATAACCAACTTGGGTTTTACACATTTTATGAAATTAAGAATATAGTCAAAATAACGAAACTTAAATTGTAATAAGGTTTTTATAATAACAAATATATTCAATTTTTCTTTTCGGGTAGACAAAAAAGAAATTTTTTTAAGATTAAAAATTTTTTGAGTAATTTCTTTAGAGTCAAAATCATAAACTAAAACGTCTGATTTGTTAGGCGGAAAAAATTCGTATTTTGCTCTTATTAAAATATCTAGATAATTACTCATTAATTAAAATTAACCAATGCTCCGCACTTTGCAGAATTGCATTTTTATAATTTATCCATTTTTTTAATTTTATAATGGGGAAAATAAAAACTTTTCTTTATTAATAGTGGTCTTTATTTTACCCAATAAAATTTCAATTTTATTCTTTTGAAAATCTATAATTTTAAATATCTTCTGCGAAAATGGTCCAGAAATAAATTTATAATCACTATTTTTATATATTTCAAAAAAATTTTGTCTTAAGTAACCCTCTTGATCTTCACAGTCTTTGCATTTTAGTATGAATGTTTCTATATCTTTTTGAGAACAAGTGTATCCATTTAAAAAATATTTTAATCCTTTTGTAAACTTTAAAGAATTTAAAAAAGACTCATTTTTAAATTTTTCATGAAAGCAAAATAGATAGTTTCCTAGGAGACTAAATTCTTTTTTAATCAATTTGTTTTTTTTAAATTTTTCTATTAATAAAACTGGAGAATAAAATATTAAATCCTTTCCAATTTTTTCTTTTAAATTACCCTTTAAAAATTGACCGTATTTTTTGTCAAATTTAATAATTGTCCACATTGTTATTTCATTTCCAATTCTTTTTTCAATTCGTCATATTCTTTCATTTTTCTCTTCATGAAGTTAATGGTTAATCGCGTTCTTTCTGCTATACCTTCAGGAGTTATTACATATTGAAAATATTGAATTTTTTTTTCTTTTTTTTGAAAATTCTGAATTTTTATAAGTCCTTTTTCTTTAAGGGCTTTAAGACAATAATTGAGTTTACCTAAACTAAATCCTAAATTTTTTGCAAGCTTTCTTTGGGAAAGCTTAGGCTCGTTATTAATGGACCTTAAAACATTTAGATGATCTTGGTTGTCTTTCATGTTATAAATTTGTTCAATTTTTGAACACTATAGCGTTCAAATGTTGAACTGTAAAGACGTTAAAAAATATGTAAATACACGGCTTTAAAACAATGTTTTTTAAATTTCTTTAAAAATATTAAAAAAGCTCTTAATGAATAATTATTAGTTTGCTTATGAAGTGAATATTATTAGAAGAATAATCAAAATAATGAAAAAAATCGAAATTATTATAACTCTTGGTCCATCAACAATTAATAAAAAATTTTTTAATTATATTAATAAAAATAAAGTTTCTTTAGTCAGATTAAATATGTCACATGTAAAATTATCAAAACTGGAAAAAAAAATAAAATATATTAAAAAACACTGCAAAGTTCCAATTTGCATAGATACAGAAGGAGCTCAGATTAGAACTATTTTTACCAAATCTAAATTAAAAAAAATCAAAATGGGTGACAGTCTCTCCATTAATAAAAAAAGCAAAAAGTTAAATTTTTATCCCGAGGAAGTATTTAATTTGTTAAGGAAAAAAGACATACTTGATGTAGGTTTTGAAGGATTGCAATTAAAAGTAACAAAAAAAAATAATAAGTTAGTTTCTTTGAAATGTACTAATGCTGGCACAATTGAAAACAATAAAGGAGTTCATCTCAAAAATAGAAGAATAAATTTAAGCTATGTAACTAAAAAAGATTTAAAAGCAATTGAAATAGCTAAAAAATACAATATTAAAAATTTTGCATTATCTTTCACAAATTCGAACTCAGATTTAATTAAGTTTTGCGAACTTATACCAAATGAAAAAAAATATTTCAAAATTGAAACATTAAAAGGATTAAAATGTATAAATTTTTTCTTTAAAAAACAAAAAAATTTTTTAATTGACAGGGGTGATTTATCTAAAGATATCGGTATTGAAAACGTTCCAATTGCTCAAAGATTAATATTCAAGAGATCAAAAAAATATAAAAATGTAAAAATTGCTGTCGCAACAAACTTTTTAGAGTCAATGATAACAAAACCTTTTCCTACTAGAGCAGAAGTAAATGATATTTACAACTCTTTAGAAATGGGAGCAAGCGCTCTGGTGTTAGCTGGTGAGACTGCAATGGGAAAACATCCAATCAAATGTATAGAGCTTTTAAATAAAATTATTACGGTTTTTAAGAAAAGAAAAAAAATTAATGTTTAAAAAAAATAAATCAAAAAAGATATTAATTATGGGTTTGCCTGGAGCAGGAAAGACATATTTGGCTAAAGAAGTTTATAAAGAACTAAATGCAGTTTGGATAAATGGCGACAATATTAGAAAAAAATTTAAAGATTGGGATTTCACAAAAAAAGGTAGGATAAGACAAGCTAGAAGATTAAATAAATTATCAAATGATTATGTTCGTAAAGGAAAAAATGTCGTCGTTGATTTTATTTGTCCAAATCGTGATTCATTCAAAAACTTTAAGTCTGACTTTGTTGTTTGGGTAGATACAATTAAAAAAGGAAGACATATTCGAAAACATCTTGATGATATTAATCCAATTTTTAGAAAACCAAAAAAATATGATCTTAGAGTAACAAGTAAAGATGCAAAGTTATGGAAGTTAATTATCATTGATCGGCTTAGAAAGAAAAAATGGAATAATAAAAAACCAACCGCACAAATGTTGGGTAGATATCAACCATGGCACTTAGGTCATAGAAAATTGTTTGAATATATAGTTAAAAAAGATTTACAAGTTAATATTCAAGTTAAAGACTCACAAGGTTTAGACAAAAAAAATCCTTATTCGTTCAAAAGAATTAAAAAAAATATCCAAAAAGATTTAGAAAGTTTTAAATCAAGAATAAAAATTACTAAAGTTCCTAATATAACAAATATATTTTACGGTAGAAAAGTTGGATATAAGATTAAGAAAATATTAACTCCAAAAAAATTTAGGGATATATCTGCAACAAAAATTAGATCCAAGTTAAAAATATAAATTTTTTTCAGTGCATAAATCAAGCCAATTGAGCTATTAGTACTGGTCAGCTTCACGTGTTGCCACGCTTCCACACCCA
>MDTG01032513.1_pt1 | contig 33363 bp, 35 predicted proteins | sample 811421 | NCBI WGS metagenome assembly MDTG01 (sample SAMN05326645, study PRJNA326480) | marine metagenome | isolation source: seawater | place: Pacific Ocean: South East | collected 2011
AATAGGAAGAGAAGTATGTGAAAAATTAAAAGATTTAATTCCAAGACATAATTTTATGATACCAATCCAAGCTGCTATTGGTGGGAAAATTATTGCAAGAGAAACTATCAAAGGTTTTAAAAAAGATGTTTTGACAAAAATTCATGGTGGTGGTGCTAGAGATAGAAAAAGAAAACTTCTTGATAAACAGAAAAAAGGAAAAGCTAGATCTAAACAATTTGGAAGAGTAGAAATACCTCAGGAAGCATTTATTGGAGTATTAAAAATAAGTAAAGAAATTTAGTTATGAATAAGATTTTTGATTGTATTACATTTTATAACGAAAATTTATTAACAAATGCAAGATTTGAAATTTTAAATGAATATGTAGATTATTTTGTTGTTTGTGAGTCACGTTTTGACCATAGTGGAAACAAGAAAGAACTAAATTTTAAATTAAAAAATGATAAATTTAAAAATAAATTAAAGTACATCATTTTAGAAGATAAATTTCCTGAGCCAACCAATTCCTGGGAAAATGAGAGGATACAAAGAGAAAAAATTCTGCAAAATTTAAAAGATATAAAAGAGGATGACATTATTATGTATTCTGACTCAGACGAAATACCTGATCCAAAAATTATAAAAAATATAAATTTAAAAAAAAAATATGGAATTTTTTTACAAAAATCGTTTGTTTATAAATTAAATATCTACAATAGCCATGAAAGTCCATGGGAAGGAACAAGAATTTGTAAAAAAAAAAATATTAAAAGTTTAACTTTTTTAAGAAAAAAAATTAAATCAAAAAATTTAAAAAAACCCTTTTGGAAGTTTTACATAGAGAGCGATATACAAATTTTTGATAATGGTGGATGGCATTTTAATAATTTATATGATCCAGAAATTATATCAAAAAAATTAAAAGTTTTTCCGCACAAAGAATATAGCTCAGAAAAGTACTCAGAAATAAGTGTTATAAAAAATAAGATAGAAAATCTTCAAGATCTTTTTGAAAGAAATCATACTTATACCAAAGTTCAAATAGATAAAACTTATCCAGATTTTATTTTGAAAAATTTAGAATTGTTTAAAGATTACATTTTATAGCAATATTTTAAAAGGTCTTTTTTATACACTTTAAAATTAATTATATTAAACAACTTATCGTTATTTAAATAAAAACTATCTTTTTTAATAATTTTGGTTTTTATAAATTTTTTGTTAATTTTATTTTTGCTCAAAGCGTTTAAAAGTTCAGATATATAAATTTTTTTTCCTAAAGAAAAGTTGTAAGTTCCATTTAACTTAGCATTTAAAACCTTTAAAAAAATTTGTTTAAATTGGTTAATTGTTAAAAAATCTTTGTAATGATCTTCATAAAAAATTATCTTTTTACTTTTTTTAAAATTATAAAAATTGTCGATAAAAGTTGTAGAAATTTTTCGATATTTTGAATTTTTTTTTTTAAATCCAATAATATTTGATATCCTTAATATTATATGATGACTAGGAATTAATTTTTTTATTTTAGATTCAGTAATTAATTTGTTTTTTGCATAATTTCCTAAGGGTTTTTTTTTACTCAATTCTTTTATATTAGCATTAGGCTTGTAGACTTTTCGAGTACTTAAAAAAATAAATTTAATTTTTAAAGGTTTTATTTTATTAATAATTTTTAAATCTAAATCATTTTCTTTTTGATATTTATTAGATGAATACTTTTTTGTAATAGAGCAATTACAAATATGTGTAAAACTTTTTAATGATTTTATTTTAATTTTTTTAAACTCCTCAAATGATATTTTTTTTACAATTATTTTTCTCCTTAAAAATGTAAAAAGATTTGTTGATATATAACTATTTTTTCCTATTAGTAATAATCTTATATATTTATTCATTATATGACTTAGAATACATAGTAATTTAGTTTATGTTGCTGTTCTATAAATATTTTTAAATAGTATAAATTTATACTAAAAAATAAATATTAGCTGGAGAGATGGCCGAGCGGTTTAAGGCGCACGCTTGGAAAGTGTGTGTACCCTCACAGGTACCGTGGGTTCGAATCCCACTCTCTCCGCCATTTTTAAATTCTTTTTTAAAAAAAATAAACTTTATGGTAGTTACTTATATATATGTTTAATAATTTTAAAAAAATTATTTTTTTAATAAAATCACAAGCGTCTTTTTTAATTATTTTCATATTTATAATTAATAAATTTCAAAATATTTTTGTTAAAAAACAAATAAAAAGGCAAAAAAAAAATAATATTGAATATTTAAAAAAAAAAAGAATAACACATGATTACTTTTCACAAAATGCGTATAACTTTTTTAAAATAATTAAAAAGTTTAATTATTTTAATTATCTTGAAATTGGAGCATTTGAAGGTAACTCAGCAATGTTTATTGCACGTAATTTTCAAAAATCAAAAATTTATTGTGTAGATAATTGGGTAGGTACAGAAGAATATAATAATTTAATATTTTCAGAAGTAGAGAATAATTTTGATTTTAATACAAATGAATTTAAAAATTTAAAAAAAATAAAAGATTTAAGTGATAATTTTTTTGAAAAAAATAAATTAAAATTTGATGTCATATATATCGATGGGTATCATAAAGCTTTTCAAGTTATAAAAGATTTTAAAAATTCATGGGAAATTTTAAATAAAAATGGGGTATTAATATTTGATGACTATATATGGCAATTTTATTCAAATATAACAGACAATCCTTGTTATATAATTAATTCTTATTTAAAAGAAATCAAAAATAAATACAAAATTATTAAAGTTTCAAATTCACAACTTTTTATTCAAAAATTATAAATTAGATCTATTTTTTAATTAGTATTTTTCTTCCGTTAATTTTTTTTTCAATAATAAAATTTTGATCTATATATGCTTTTATTAAAGGATATTTGGTATTCAAAGGTATGCCCCAATTATCAGTTGAACCATTAGTAATTATGATGTTTGTATTTTGTAATTCACTTATCATCATTAATTGATTTTTTTTTGAACCTATAGACCATACAAAATAAAATTTAGTACAATTAGGTTTTCTTAACAAATATAATAATGCTGCATCATTAGTATAAAGTTGGATACATTTTTCATTATTAATCAATTTTGAAGTTTCTTTTATAAATCTTTTGTCTGGTTTTGATAAAAAAACATCATCTTTTAGGTTTATATAATTAATAAATCTACTTTTATAATCAATTATATTTGAAAAATTAACATTTGGACTAAAAAAAATAAATATAAAAATTAAAATTATTATAGAAAAAATTTTTTGAAAATTAAAATTTATATTATTTAATTTAGTTGATACAAAATAAAATAAATAAAATAGTAAATAACTGCTAATAAAAATTGCAGAAAAACCAAATGCTTGTTTTAAGTGTACACCGTCAGATCTTCCAAGAGCATATATATAACTTAAAAAAGAAAGTAAGCTTATTAAAATTATAATAATTTTAAATCTATAAGAAAAATAATTTCTATCTTTAAAAATTATATTTAAAGAAACTAATAATGAAATCAATATTGATAAAAGATTTTTTGTTGCTCTAGAAGAATTTTCTTCACCTGCAAATGGTTCGGGATGAATAATACCATGAACAGCTGACATTTCTCTATATATTGAGATTGTATTTTCTACAAATAAGTTAAATTCATCATTTAAAAATAAATAAAATACAAACCAGAAAAAAATTAAAGATATTATTAATAAAAATATATTTTTGTAACTTTTGTTAATTATTAAATAAATTATGATTAAAAGTAACATTAAGTTTTGAACGATTGCACGATCTATGCTCCAAAAAAAAGTAGTTACGGTTAAAAATCCTAAAATTATATATACAAAATGTAATTGATTTAATTTTTTTAGAGTTATTAGAAAAAATATCAAACTTAAAAGAATAGGAATTTCCCTATAAGATATTAAATCAACTGTTCCCAGGTTATAATTTGTAAAACTTAAAAAAATAAAACTTAAGGTCAAAAAATAACAACAACTAAACAAAGAATTAAATTTAGTCGTCTTAGTGATTTCTAAACTAAGAAAAATTAAAATTATTTTTGTTATAAATATGTAAAGAATATCTAAAAATCTTACCAGACCTATGCTTTCGCTACCAAATAATTTCCAAATATATTTTGCACCCAGAGTCTCATAAATAATTCCAACTGTTACATATGATCCTGACCACAAAGACCCATCTAATTTATTTTTAAAAGCAGAACTAAGCTTTTGCCCTTCATGATATATATCAATTAAATTTATAGGAAAAGATACTGATAAAAATTCCAAAAATAAATAAAAAATAATTAATAATTGAAACCAATAAATTTTTTTATCAAATTCAAAATTTTCTTTTTTAAAAATAATATTAAAAAAAAAATCTTTAATTTTTTTTTTTTCAACAATTATCTCCCAAAGAATATAAAACGAAATTGGGATACTAATAAAAACCAGGTATCTAATTATGTCATTAAAAGGATTTACCTTTTTTAAGGAATAATTTCCTACAATTTGGGCATCATTTATAGGTAAATTAATTAAATTCCATGAAAAAACACTTAAACAAATTGATAAAACTAAAATAAAAAAAAAATAAATCTTTTTTTTTTCGATTTTCATTTTAATAATGTTTTAAACCAATAAAAAATAAATGAAAGTAGATATTGTTATAGTTGGAGGAGCGGGACATATAGGGCTACCCTTGGGTCTGTTATTTGCAAATAAGGGAAAAAAAGTGGTTCTATATGACAAAGACAAAAAAAATATTGAAAAAATTAACAAGCTTCAAATGCCATTCATGGAAGATGGTGGAAAATTCTTTTTAGTAAAAAACAAAAAAAGAATTATAGCAACAACAAATAAAAAATTTATTTCAATGGCAAAAATAATCATTATTTGTATTGGAACACCAGTAAAAAAATCTAAACCTGACCTAATATATTTTTTTAAAATGTTTAAAGAATTAAGGGGCTACATAAAACCTGAAAAACTTTTGATTATCAGAAGCTCAATTTATCCAGGTACGTGTTACAAGATTCAAAAGTTTTTAGGAAAAAAATTTAAAAATATTTCTTATTGTCCAGAAAGAGTTGTTCAGGGTAAATCTATAATAGAACTTCCCAAATTACCTCAAATAATTTCAGGAATATCGAAAAGTTCTATAATTAAATCAGATAAATTATTTAAATTAATATGTAAAAAAACAATTATTACCTCAATACTTGAGGCAGAACTAATTAAACTATTTTCAAATGCTTGGAGATATATTAATTTTTCGATTTCAAATCAATTTTATATGATCTGTAATAATTTCGATATTAATTTCAAAAATTTGAGAAAAAATATGATCGATGGATATGAGAGAAATAAAGGAATACCTCACGCAGGTTTTACTGCTGGTCCATGTCTTTATAAAGATACAGCTCAACTTAATGCTTTTCTAAAAAACTCATTTACATTAGGAAGTGCTGCTACAGAAATTAATCAAGGCTTTCCAAAATTTATTTACAAAAAATTAAATAAAAAATTTAAAGGTAGTTTAAAAAATAAAAAAATTGGAATATTAGGTGCTGCCTTTAAATCCAACATTGATGATACGAGGGACTCAATATCTATTGATTTATATAATTTTTTAGTGAAAAAGAAATTAAAAGTAAAAATTTCTGATCCATTCGTTAATATGAAAGATATAATAAATGAGAAAAAATTAATAAAAAATTCTGATATTTTAATTCTTGGAGCCCCCCACTCTAAATACAAAAATATAAAAATTCCAAAAACAAAATATTTAATTGATAGTTGGGGATTTTTTGAAAAATAATATATTATTATTAGGAGGTACTGGTACTTTAGGAAGACATATTATTGAATCTAATCTTTTTTCAAATTTAATACATCCTTCAAAAAAAAAGTTAAATATTTTAAATCAAAATAAAATTGAGAAATTTATATTAAATAATAATATAAAAATAATATTACACTGTGCAGCATTAGCTAGAGTTAAAGAATGTGAAAACAATAAACAAAAAGCTATAAGTATCAATACTATTGGAACTTTAAATATAGTTAAGTCGATTTTAAATACTAATAATAAAGTAAAATTAGTCTTTATTTCTAGTGATGCAGTTTATTCTCCAAATAAAGGAAATAATAAAGAAAAAGATAAATTAAAACCATATAACTTTTATGGTTTAACAAAAGTATTGGCTGAAAAGCAAGTAAAGTTAGTAAAAAGATATATAATTATAAGAACAAGGTTTTTTGATAAAAAAAATATTACTTTCAATTATTCTGCAAAAAACATTTATACTTCTAGTTTAGAAGTAATAGATTTAGTCAGATATATATCAAAATTAATAAAAATAAATTTCAAAGGAATTATAAATGTTGGTGGACCTAAAATTTCAGATTTTAAAAAATATAGTAAATATAAAAAAAATATTAAACCATGTGATAAAAAAAAAAATATTTAAAAATTTAAACTTAAAGATTGCTACAAATTCAACTCTTAATTTAAATAAACTTAAAAGTTTGATATGAAAAATTTACCTTTAGAAATTTTAATTCCTGTATTTAATGAAGGAAATCAAATATTAAAATTGATGAAATTATTAAATGAAAATGTAAAGACAAAATTTAGAGTATTATTCTGCTACGATTTGGAAAATGATGATATTTTCAAATTTAAAAATGAATTAAATAAATTTGATTTTGAAATTGAATATATAAAAAATCCAAGCAGAGGACCTTGTTCAGCGATTAAAAGTGGTTTTGAAAATGGAAATTCAGATTGTGTAATTGTCTATCCTGCTGATGATTTTTTAAATTATAATATATTAGACAACATGTATAATAAATTTTTAGATGGAAGTCACATTGTAGTAGCTAGTAGATTTATTAAAGGTGGTTCAATGATTAATTGTCCACTGCTTAAATCCATTCTAGTAAGAACTGCATCATTTACACTTTATATTCTATCAAGCATACCTGTTAGAGATGCTAGTAATGGATTTAGATTATTTTCAAGAGAATTACTAAACAAAGTTGAAATTGAATCCAAAGTTGGTTTTGCTTATTCTTTAGAGCTTTTAGCAAAGTGTAATAGATTGAATTATAAAATAAGCGAAGTACCTGCAAAATGGGAGGAAAGAAGTGAAGGATCAAGTAGATTTAAAATTTTTAAGTGGTTACCGCAGTATTTAAAATGGTATATTTACGGAATTTCAACAACATGGTTTAAAAGAAAAAAAATATGAAACAAAACATATTAGTAACAGGCGGAAGTGGTTTTATTGGATCAGCAATTGTAAAATATCTTGTAAATCTTAATCATAATGTAATTGTTTATGATAATAACTCTAGAGGTAAACTAAGAAGATTAAAAAAAATTCAAAAAAAAATAAAATTTATAAAAGGGGATATTAGAGATAAAAAAAAATTATTTTCTATTAATAATAAAATAGATACAGTTATTCATTTAGCATATGTAAATGGTACAAAATTTTTCTATAATAAGCCATTTGAAGTACTAGATATTGCTGTAAATGGATTATTAAATATATTAGATTTTTCTAAAAAAAAAAAAATAAAAAACTTTTTTTTAGCTTCTAGCTCTGAAGTATATCAAAATCCTATTAAGATTCCTACTGATGAGAAAGAAATGTTAAAAATTCCAAATATACATAATCCCAGGTATTCATATGGTGGAGGTAAAATAATTTCAGAGCTATATGGACTTTATTTTGCAAAAAAATATTTTAAAAAATTTGTAATTTTCAGACCCCACAATGTTTATGGAAAAGATATGGGCAATGAGCATGTAATTCCAGAATTTATAAATAGATTTAAAAAGCTAAAAAATAATAATAAATTCTTGATTTATGGAACAGGCAAAGAAATTAGGTCTTTTATATATATCGATGATTTTATATCAGGTTTTGATAAAGTATTTAAAAAAGGTAAAAATTTTGAAATTTACAATATTGGTACATCCCAAAAGATAAATATAGGAGACTTAGCAGTGTTAATTTCTAAATTGCTTGGAAAAAAAATAAAATTTAATAAAAGAGAAATTTTTAAAGGAAGTCCAACAGTTAGATGCCCAAGTATCGAAAAAATAAAAAAACTCGGATTCAAAGAGTCATATAGTTTAAAGGATGGAATAAAAAAAATTATAATATAATTCTATGTACAAAAATGTTTCTAGACCTGTAACAAAATGTCAGATATCTAGTTCAAATAAATTAGAATCTTTAATATTTTTAGGATATTTACCTCCAGTCAATACTTTAAGAAAAATAGGATCTACATTAAAAGAAGAAAGATCTTTTCCAGCAGAATTATTATACTGTAATAAATCAAAATTAGCTCAATTAGGCTGTATTGTTGACAAAGAAATACTATTTCCATTTTCATATCCCTATACGAGCAGTACAACAAAAGTTTTAAGAGATAATTTTACAAATCTTTACAAAGAAGTAATAAGAAAATTTCAACTAAATAAAAATGATTTAATAATAGATGTAGGATCTAATGATGGAAATCTTTTAGATAATTTTAAAAAAAATTATAAAGTATTAGGAGTCACTCCTGAAAAAATTGGAAAATTAGCAATTAAAAAAGGTATTCCTACAATTATTGATTACTTTGACAAAAAAATATCATCTAAAATTATAAAAAAATATGGAAAAGCAAAAATAATAACTGCTACAAATGTTTTTGCTCATATTGATAATATAAATACTGTAGTCAGAAATATTTTAAAAACATTAAAAAATGATGGTATTTTTATTTCAGAATCTCATTATTTGCTTCCACTGATTAAAACAGTTCAATACGATACAATTTATCATGAGCATTTAAGATACTATTCTTTAGCTAGTTTAAATTTTCTTTTTAAAAAACATAATCTAGAAATTATTGATGCTAAAGAAATACCTACTCATGGTGGATCTATAAGAGTTTATGCGGCAAGAAAAGGAAAATATAGAATCTCAAATAATGTTAAAAAACAATTTAAAAAAGAAAATAAATTTTTAAGCAAAAAAAGTTTTAATTTATTTAAAAAAAATGTAGTTAATTCAAAAGTTAATTTATTTAATTTAATTAAAAAAATTAAAGATAATAATAAAATTATTTATGGCGTTGGCGCACCTTCAAGAGCATCTACTTTAATAAATTATCTTGGATTAGATCAAGATATTATTGATTGTGTATTAGAGGTAAAAGGATCTTATAAAATTGGTAATTATATTCCAGGTACAAAAATTCCAATTTACGATGAAAATATTCTTTATAAGAAAAAACCAAACTATCTAATATTATTTTCATGGCATATTAAAAATGAGTTAAAGAGGAATCTTAAAAAAAAAGGATATAAAGGAAAATTTATTATTCCACTACCTTTTCCAAAAATTGAAAATTAAAAATTATAGATATAAAAATAAAAAGCAGCTATATGAAGAGAATTATTAAATTTTTTTTTTTTTATTAAATTTTCAATCTCTTTCCTACTTTTAAAAAAAATTTGAATATTTTTTTCAGGTTTTTGTATTTTTTTTAACTTATTAGAATAAAATAAAGTTACAGTTCTTGCCGCTCTACCCGGATCTGCAAAATATTGGATTAATTTTTTTGGATTTTTTAGTGATTTGTAGCCTGTTTCTTCCAATAACTCTCTTTTTGATGCATTTAATGAAGTTTCATCTTTATCCATCCATCCCATTGGAAATTCGAAGTTTCTCTCATTTATCGGAACTCTTTTTTGTTTTACTAATAAAAATTTACTTTTAACTATTGGTATTAAAATTACATTATTTGGTTCTTCAAAATAGTGATAAAATTCTTTTTTTTTGTATCTTTTGTTAATTAATGTTATGCCGGCTGTGAGTTTTTGTTTAAATTTCATATTTAAATTTTAATATTACTATTATAGGATTTGAATTATTAGTTAAAATACACCGATTCTTAAATTTTTCAGCAAAAAATTGAGTTTTTTTTTCATTTTTGATAAACTAATAAAATTATTTTTTTTTATGTAAATAAATAGTACCTAGCAACATTTATTTGACTTAATTCATTAAGTAAATTTTCTATTTCAGCAAAAAATGGTATAATTATTTTTTTTCCAAAAAAATAAAAATGACTAAAAATAGAACTTACCAGGCAGATTCAATTAAAGTTTTAAAAGGTCTCGAAGCAGTGAGAAAGAGACCGGGAATGTACATTGGTGATACAGATGATGGCACCGGTTTACATCATATGGTTTATGAGGTTGTAGATAATTCTATAGACGAAGCTCTAGCGGGATACTGCAAAAATATACAAATTGATATTAATTCAAATGGAACAATTACAGTAAAAGATGATGGGAGAGGTATACCAGTTGATATTCATAAAGGAGAAAAGAAATCTGCAGCCGAAGTGATTATGACGCAATTACATGCTGGAGGAAAATTTGATCATGACTCATATAAAGTTTCAGGAGGTTTACATGGAGTTGGAGTATCTGTAGTAAATGCTCTTTCAGAAAAACTAGAGCTTATAATTGAAAGAGAAGGAAAAAAACATTTGGTTGAATTTGATAATGGGAATGTAATCAAACCTTTAAAAGTTATTGGTAAGTCAAATAATACTGGCACACAAATAAATTTTTTACCTTCAAAGAATATTTTTTCTTCAACAAAATTTAGTTTTAATATAATTCAAAAAAGAATGAGAGAGCTTGCTTTCTTAAATAAAGGAATAAAAATTAAAATTAATGACTTAAGTCAAAAAAAAAATAAATCTTCAGAATTTAAATTTGAAGGTGGTATTATAGAATTTGTTGATTTTTTAGATGAAAAAAGAGAAAAATTGAAAAACAAAAGTGGAAACGATTTATTTAAAAAACCAATATTTATTGAAGGATCTAAAAATGATTTAGAAATGGAATGTTCTTTAAAATGGAATTTAGGATACTCTGAAGATATTTATTCATATACAAACAATATTTTTCAAAAAGATGGTGGAACTCACCTTTTAGGTTTTAGAAGTGCTCTAACAAGAGTAATAAATAAATATGCCAATGAACAGAATTTATTAAAAAAAAATAAATTATCAATTTCAGGAGATGATATAAAAGAAGGTTTAACTTGTGTTCTTTCTATTAAAATTCCTGATCCAAAATTTTCTTCTCAAACTAAAGATAAACTAGTTTCATCTGAAGTTAGAAATATTGTAGAAACAATTACAAATGAAAAATTATCAGTATGGTTTGATCAAAACCCTTCGGTAGCAAAAATTGTATTTTCAAAAATTGTACAAGCAGCTCTTGCTAGAGATGTAGCAAAAAAAGCACGAGAAAATGTCAGAAGAAAAGGCGCATTAGAGCTTACAGGTCTTCCAGGAAAATTAGCAGATTGCCAAATATCCAAGCAAGAAGGAACTGAATTATTTATTGTAGAAGGAGACTCTGCTGGAGGATCTGCAAAACAAGGAAGAAATAGAGAATTTCAAGCTGTATTACCTTTAAGAGGTAAAATCCTAAATACTTATACTAGTTCAAATGGGTCAAAAAAAAATTCAAATGGAAATGAACTAAGAACAAAAACATTATCAAAACTTATTTCATCAAATGAAATTGTCACTTTAATTAATGCTTTAGGTTTAGATCCAAAAAATGAAGAAATTGATCTTAAAGATTTAAGGTATGGAAAAATTATAATAATGACAGATGCTGATGTAGATGGATCACATATTAGAGCTTTGCTACTAACATTTTTTAACAATAAACCATTTAATAAGCTAATAGAGAATGGCCATATATTCCTTGCCCAGCCACCATTATATAAAATTAATAAAGGATCAAAAGCCATATATATAAAAGACGAAAAGGAATTAGAAAATTATATATTGAATTATTCTAAAGATCTTAAAAAAATAAAAAAAGATTCAAAAGAATATAAAAAAAAATATTTAGATGAAAAATCTAAATTAAATATTCAAAGATTTAAAGGCTTGGGAGAAATGAACCCTGATGAGTTATGGAATACCACTATAAATCCAGAAACAAGAAATTTATTAAGAGTTCAATACTCTAAAGATCTAAAAAAAGATAATGACCTAATTCATACACTAATGGGTAATGATGTTGCTTTGAGGAAAGATTTCATTGTAGAAAATGCTATAAATGTTTTAAATCTTGATGTTTAATAATGAAGTTTTTAGAATCTTCTAAATTATATTCACTAAATAAATCTACATATGTAAATTTACGTTGGATTGCTTATATCGGTCAATTAATTGCAATTCTTACCGTTCAATTTATACTTAATTTTAATTTCAATTATTTTATTTGTATATCAATAATAATTTTCAGTATTATAAGTAATCTTTTTTTACATTTTAAAATTAAAGAAAATCAACTAAACAATTTTTTATCAACATTATATTTGATTTTTGATATCTTGCAGCTAGGTATTTTATTTTTCCTAACTGGGGGAATAACAAATCCATTTATATTTTTAATAATAGTTCCAGCGGTCTTTTCATCTCAATATTTATCAATGTCAAGCTCAATTATTTTAGTTTCTTTTATAGTTATAAATTTACTTTTATTAACTTTTTTTTATTTTGATTTGCCACATCCTGGAAATTTGCATTTTCATGCACCTGATTATTATTTATACGCAATTCCTTCATCTATTTTTATAGGATTGTTTTTTTTAGTTTATTTTGGCTTTAAATTTGGTGAGGAAAACAGAATAAGACAAAAAGCATATGACAAAGTTCAAGAATTAATGTCTAAAGAAAATGAATTAATTTCTTTAGGTGGGCAAGCCGCAGCAGCCGCACACTCGCTTGGAACACCATTGTCAACAATTTTGGTTACTGCAAAAGAACTTCAAAAAGAATTAGAAGATAATAGTAAAATTAAAAAAGATATAGATTTATTAGTGAGTCAAAGTAATAGATGTAGGGAAATCTTAAAAAAATTATCTATGAATCCTAAAATTGATGATGGATTTTTAGATAAAAATTTAGATTTGCATGCTTATTTGAAAGAAATTGTGAGATCTTATCAAGAAATAAGTAATAAAAAATTTATACTAAATATAGATGATTACAAAAATCCTTTAAAAACAACAAAATCTGCGGAGATTATGTATGGTTTAAGAAATTTTATTGGTAATGCAAACAAATATAGTAAAAACAATATTGAAATATCATTAACCAGTAATAAAAAAGATACAGAAGTAATTATTAAAGATGATGGGCCAGGATTTCCAAAAGATTTGATCGAAAAAGATAAACTTGGAGAACCTTATATAAGATCCACAAACCCAGAATATATTTCTAAATTTGGATTAGGATTAGGAACATTTATAGGAAAAACACTTTTAGAAAAAAATTATGCAAATATTATTTTCAAAAATACAGATGATAATAGTGGAGCAGAAGTTATAATAAAATGGGAAAATAAAAATTTAATGAAAATTTAATGAAATTTTTTTTTGTTATCAAATAATTCACTAAGTTGAGTTATCATAACATCACCTAATTCTTGAACATCTGAAATTTTAATTGCTTTGTTGTAATATCTTGAAACATCATGACCAATACCTATTGCTAAAATTTCTATGTCACCTTTATTTTCAATAACTTTTACAACTTTTTTTAAGTGTTTTTCTAAAAAATCCCCTGAATTGACTGATAAAGTAGAATCATCTACTGGGGCTCCATCAGATATAACCATAAGTATTTTTCTTTCCTCTTTCCTTTTTTTTAATCTATTATATGCCCACAAAATAGCTTCTCCATCTATGTTTTCTTTAAGAAGACCTTCTTTAAGCATTAATCCTAAATTCTTTTTCGATTGTCTCCAATGTACATCAGCGCTTTTATAAATTATATGTCTCAAGTCATTAAGTCTGCCAGGTTTCTTGATTTTATTTTTTTTGTTCCAATCCTCTCTGCTTTTACCACCTTTCCAGTTTTTTGTTGTAAATCCCAGTATTTCAACTTTTACTGAGCACCTTTCAAGTGTTCTCGATAAAATGTCAGCACATATGGCAGCAATTGTTATTGGTCTACCCCTCATAGATCCTGAATTATCAATAAGAAGTGTAACTATAGTATCTTTAAAATCTAAGTCTTTTTCTTTTTTAAAAGATAATGAATTGTATGGATCTATAATTACCCTAGATAATTTGGAGCTATCTAGCAAACCTTCCTCTAAATCAAATTCCCAAGATCTATTTTGTTTAGCCAACAGCTGTCTCTGAAGTTTATTTGCTAATTTAGTAATTAAGTCCTGGAAACTAACTAGTTGATGATCTAAACTTTTTCTTAGCTTGGTAATTTCTTCTATATTTTCAAGATTTTCAGCTTTTGCTATTTCATCAAACTCAGTTGTAAAAATTTTATAGTCCTTGTCATTACTAATTAAATTATCTTTTTGTATTACTGTTTCTGAACTTTGTTTTTCAGAATCAGTATCTATCAATTGTTCATCAAGTTTATACTCATTAAAATCATGGTCTGCCTCTAGGCCACTTTGACTTTCTTCTTCTCTCTTTTTTTCTTGTTGCCCTTCATTTTCCGCATCATCATTTTGATTTAAACTATTTTCATCATTTGGTTCGTCATTTTGATCATTTTTACTTTCATCGTCACCTTCGAAAATATCCATTTCTTGTAAGATTTTAGAAAATTTTGAATTGTATGCTTCTTGATTTTCTAGGTTTTCTGAAAAGTATTCTAAATGTTCGTCAATTGAAGATTTTAAATCTTTTTCCCAAAAACTCAGTATTTCTTTTGATAATGAATTAAGTTTTAAACCAAAGAGATTTTGCAACATATAAAGTTCAAAAGCCTCTGATAATTTAACATCTTCTTTACTTTTTAATTGGTCTTTTCTTTTAATTGATGTTTGGAACTCATAATTTTCTTGCAAGTTTTTATATATTCCTTTGAGCATTTTTTTTCCCAAGGTTTCATATCTCAACTTTTCTGCAATATCATATAAAGCTTTACATGATGTATTTTTTGGTAAATTTCTTTTATAAATATTAATATTAGAAAATTTAATTTTTAAAGCTTCAGAGTCAGTTTCGGCTCGTAATTTAATATAATCTTGTTTGCTATTAAGATTATCTAATTCAAAGAAATTAAAATTTTGGGAACTTTTATTTTTCTTTGGATCTTTTTCAATTTTTAAATCACCAGAAATAACTTTAATTGTTGAAATAAGAGCTTGTTTAAATTTTTCTTTATGGCTATCTTCTTTATTCATTATTTTTGAATATTTACAAGAGATTCAGGCAAATCATCTCCAAAGCATCTTTGGTAATATTCAGATATAGTATTTTTTTCTACTTCATCACATTTATTTAAAAATGTAACTCTAAATGCATACCCAATATCTCCAAAAACTTCTAAATTGTTTACCCAATTTAAAACAGTACGAGGACTCATTACTGTTGATATATCTCCTGCAATAAAACCTTTCCTAGTTAATGAAGCAACTTTTATCATATTCGCTATTCTCTCTTTTCCCTTTGTATTATTTAATTTTTTATTTTTTGATAGGATAATTTCCATTTCTTTTTCTAAACTTAAATAGTTTAATGATGTTACTATTTCCCATCTATCAAGTTGAGCTTGATTAATTTGTTGAGTTCCTGTGTACAAACCAGTCGTATCTCCCAATCCTATCGTGTTCGCAGTTGCAAATAGTCGAAAATATTTATTTTGTTTTACCACTTTATTTTTATCTAGAAGTGTAAATGATCCATCACTTTCAAGTATTCTTTGCAATACAAACATAACATCACTTCTGCCAGCATCATATTCATCAAAAACTAAAGCTACTGGATTTTGAAATGACCAAGGTAAAATACCCTCTTTGAATTCTGTAATTTGTTTTCCGTCTTTTAAAACAATTGCTTCTTTACCTATTAAGTCTATTCTACTTATATGCGAATCTAGATTTATCCTTATGCAAGGCCAATTCAACCTTGCTGCCACCTGAGTTATATGAGTACTTTTTCCAGTACCATGATAACCATGAACGATTACTTTTTTATTATATGAAAAACCACTAAGAATAGCTAAAGTTGTATCTCGATCAAATATATAATCTGGGTCTACTTCAGGGACATATTCATTTTTTTTTGAAAAAGCTTTCACTTCCATATTACTTTCAATTCCAAAAGTTTGTTTAACTGATATTTTTATATCTGGAGCAATGCTTAAGTTAGGTGTCACTTTTAATCCTATATGTATTTTTTAATTGAGTATAAGCTAAAGTTATTACTTTGAGTTTATCTTCATATTTTTTATTTCCTAAATTCATATCAGGGTGAAATTTTTTGACAAGTTTTTTAAATTTTTTTTGTATATATTCCCACTTTAATCCTACTGATAACCCCAAAATACTAAATGCTTTAATGTCATTTTGAGAAAATTTACGTTTATTATTGCCATTTACATATTTTTTGAAATGATCATCAGATATTTCATCTTGTAAAGTATTTTTCCATAAAATTTTAAAAAAATTATCTGAAGAAGAGAATGACTGGGTAGGTTTATGCCAAGTCATATCTGATTTAATAAACTCAGAAACTTCGTCATCATTCATTCCTGAAAAATAATTCCAATTTTTGTTAAACTCTTTTACATGCTTTAAGCAAAGTAACATATATTTTTTGCTATTATCTTTTTCTATAGGAGCCCTATATTCACCTAATTCTGAACAATTATCCCAATTACAAATATTTTTCATGGTGTATATTATTTTAAAATGAATATTAATGAATTAATTGCAATTGTAAAAAAAAAAATTGAAAATAATATATCTTGTGAAAAGATTGATATTGAAGATAAAACATTTTTACATGTTAATCATAAGAATCATGATTCAAAAAAATTTCATATTAAGATTATAATATATTCAAAAAGTTTAAAAAAAATAAATCAAATAGAATCAACAAAATTAATATATAAAATACTAGATAAAGAATTAAAAGTATATATTCATTCCATTCAAATATCAATTCAATAGTTTTTTAAGAAAAATTTTTCTATATTTTTTATATTGAATTTCATATTAATAACAGGTTTACCTATATCTCTTAACAATATCAAATTAATTTTTTTAGAAATATTTTTTTTATCCAACTTCATAAAACCTAATATATTTTTAAGATTTTTCTTCATAACTATGTTTTTAAATTTATGATTTAAATTAATACTATTAATATGAGAATTAATCTTTTCATAACTGTTTATTGGTAATATTTTTTTTTCTAAACTAAATTTTGCTGCAGTTTTAATTCCTAAAATTACAGCTTCTCCATGGTTAAGTTTTTTAGAGTAACCTTGTGAAGCCTCATAGGCATGAGCAAAAGTATGACCTAAATTCAAAACTTTTCTCAAATTATTTTCATTTTCATCTAGCTCTATAATTCTTTTTTTAGTTTTACAGCTATCCAATATTGCTTTTTCAATATAAGGACTTTTTAAATTTAATATTTTTGATTTATTTTTACTTAAAAAATTAAATTGTTTCTTATCTGCAATTATTGAGTGTTTTAAAATTTCTCCATAGCCGCATACAATTTCTCTTTTAGGTAAACTTTTTAATAGGTTGATATCTGAAATAACACAGTCTGGCTGGTAAAAAGATCCAATTAAGTTTTTTCCATAATTATTATTTATTCCAGTTTTACCACCAATTGAAGAATCTACTTGTGACAATAATGTAGTTGGAATATTTACAAATTTTATTCCTCTTTTAAAGATACTCGCAGCATAACCAGAAACATCCCCAGTTATTCCTCCTCCAAATGAGATTACAATATCGTTTCTTTTAAAATTATTTTTAAATAATTTTTCTATTATTTTATTTACATTTGTTTGATTTTTATTTTTTTCACTTGAATTAAAAATAAATATTATAATTTCTTTACATTTAATTTTTTTTTTTAAAACTAACAAATTTTTTTTAGGAACATTTTTGTCAACAACAATTAAGCATTTATTAAATTTAATATTTGACTTATTTAAAGTATTTTGAATATTATTTAATAAATTTTTTCCAATAACTATTGGATATTTTTTTGAATTAGTTTTGACTAGTAATTTAATTTTCATTATAAATATTTACAATCCTTTTAATTATCTCATTTTTAGAAAATTTATCACAGTTAATTTTGTGATTTGCCATTGAGTATGTTTTTGACCTTTGTAATATGATTTTGTTTATATCTTTTTCTGATAAATTTATCAAAACAGGTCTTTTTTTACTTAGTCGTAATCTTTTTACTAAAGTAATATTTTTCCAATTTAGCCAAAATGAAATATTATTTTCTAATACTTCTTTTCTAATACTTTCGTTTATAAAACCTCCGCCTCCTAAAGCAATGACACTATTATTCAAACTTAGAAATTGTAGACTTATTTTTTCCTCAATTTCGCGAAAGAAATCTTCACCTTTTTTTTCAAATATATCCTTTATTTTTAATCCAGTTTCTTTTTCAATATATTTGTCTATATCAATAAATCTTAAATTAAGTTTTTTAGACAAAAGATAACCAATAGTTGATTTCCCAGATCCCATCATTCCCACTAATATAAGATTTTTTTTTGATTTCATATGTTCTTTATTGAAAAAACACAAATATGTCTTAATTTGAAATTATTTAACGGTATATGCAATTCGAAAAAAAAACAAGAGCTGGAAGCACTGGTTTTATAATAAAACTTTTAATTAAAGTTTTTTTATTTTTTTTACTTTTACTTTTAATAGTAGTTCTTGTAGACAGAATTGAATTTCCATCACCAACAAAAGATATTAGAAAAAATATTCCTAATGAAAATCTTAAAATCGTTAAGTAGTAGTTTTTTATTTTTTTTTATTCTACTTTTATTTTTTTTTTAGCTTTATTAAATCCTTTGCTGAAGAGGAAGTTATAGATATTTGGAATATAGAAGAGAGTAAAGAAATTAAGAAGAATGAAATTGAAATAAATTCTGAAAATGTAGAACCAGAGTTAAATTTAAAAATTGATTTTGAAAAACTTGAAAATAACAACTTAGAAATAGTCGAAGGTTCAAATCTTGAATCAAATATAATTTTAGCAGGTCTTTATGATCCTGCTGAGAATGGACTATCTATAGATATGTGGAAACAAACTGATGGTAATGATTTAAATAGAATTTTTAAAAGATTGAGCAAATTAAATTTATCATCAGATGCAAATGAAATTTTAAAAATTGCATTACTTACTAACTCATATGTACCAAAAAAAAATATTTCTGAGGAAGAGTTTATTGATATAAAAATAGATTATCTAATTAATGATAATAGTTTAGAATTAATAAAGTCATTTTTAATTAAAAATCAAAATGTTTTAAATAATTCTAAACTGATGAAGTATTATGTTGAAACTTATTTATCAAATGCAGATTTGAAAAATGCATGTGAAATTTTTAATAAAATAGATTTAATTAATGATATTTATCTAACAAAATTTAAAATTTATTGTTTAATTAATGAAGAAAAAAGAGAAGAAGCACAACTTCAATTTGATCTAGTTAAAGAAAATAACTTTAATGATATATTTTTTGAAAACAAATTTAATTATTTAATGGGATACTCAACAGAGTTGCAAAATGAAATATCAGAAAAAAATATTTTGGAATTTCATTTATCTCACAGAACAACTTCAGATTTTAAGTACAAACCGAGTAAAAAAACTACAAAAATAATTTGGAGATATTTGTCCTCAGCAAATTTATTTGAAAAAGTTGATAATATTGACTTAGAAAACCAAGAGGAAATTTTATTAATTGAGCAAGCAGTTCACGAAAAAAATTATAATGAGAAAGATTTATTAGAATTGTATAAAAGATTTAAGTTTAATATTAATCAATTAATTAATGTTCATGAAGCTTACAAATTATTACCTCCTTCGCAAGGAAGAGCACTTTTGTATCAAAGATTATTACTATCTAATGATACAGATCAAATTCTTAATATTTCATCTAAATTAAAAAACTCTTTTATAGAAGGAAATATGGGCGAAGCTTTTTCAGATGAGCTATCTAAAATTCTAGAAAAAATAGATGAAAACGAAATTTCTTCAAATTATTCAAGTTTTTATAATAGTAATTTTAAAAATAAAAAAGTCTTAAAAAAAAATATTAAAATTAATAACAAAGTTATTCATCAATCAAAACTTTTAAATTATTTTGAAGAGGAATATGAACTTAGGAAAATTGAAAAAGATACAAATGATATAATTAAAAAGATTAAAAAAAATAAAGAATATTTTGTATCAACCAAAGATTTAATAATTTTAGAATCGCTCATATCGGATGGAGTAAAAATACTAAAAAAATATGAAAATTTATTTGAATTTAATCAATCTGAGATACCTACAGATATTCAATTGTTAATAAATAATAATGAAATAGGTCTAGTTTTGTTAAGATTAGCTGAGATTGTTGGAGAAGATAACCTCAAAGATCTTGGCCCCGATACATTATATTTTATAATTAGTACATTAAATCAATTAAATATAGATCCAATAAGAAATACAATTCTTTTAAAAGTTCTTCCTTTAAAAGTATAAAAATTATATTAAAATCTTATTATGACGATTAAAAATATAATTACTGAACCAAATAAAATTTTAAGGCAAATATCTAAACCTGTTAATTCAGTTGGCAAAGAGGAACAAAATTTAATGGATGATATGCTTGATACAATGTATGCAGCTAATGGAATAGGCTTAGCTGCTATTCAAATAGGTGTTCCAAAAAGAATTATAGTAATGGATATATCCAAAGATGAGAAAAAAAAAAATCCAATGTTTTTTGTTAATCCTAAAATTATAAATAAAAATTCTATTTTTTCAACTTATGAAGAGGGCTGCTTATCAGTTCCAGATCAATTTGCAGAAGTAGATAGACCAAGTACTTGCGAAGTACATTACTTAGATTATGAGGGTGATAAAAAAATTTTAAAAGCAGAAGGACTTCTGTCAACATGCATACAACATGAAATGGATCATCTAGAAGGAATTCTTTTTATAGATTATTTATCAAAACTAAAAAAATCGATGATAATTAAAAAACTTACTAAACAAAAAAGCAAAGTAGATAGAATAATAGTTTAGTAATGTTTAAAAACATTGTATTTATGGGAACTTCAGATTTTGCAGTTTCTATTTTAAAATCTCTTTATCAAAATGGTTATCCTATTTCTTATGTTTATACACAACCACCTAAAAAATCTTACAGGGGTCAAAAGATAAATAAATCGCCAGTTAATATAATTTCAGAGACTTTAAACTTAGAAATTAGAACTCCAAAAATTTTAAAAGAAAATTATGATGAAGAGAAATTTTTAAAAAAAATCAAGCCAGATTTGGGTATAGTCGTTGCATATGGAAAAATAATACCAAAAAATTTATTAGAAATTCCAAAATTTGGATTTATAAATGTTCATGCATCTTTGCTTCCAAAATGGAGAGGTGCTGCACCAATTCAAAGATCAATAATGAATTTAGATAATGAAACTGGAGTAACTATAATGAAATTAAATGAAAGTCTAGATGAAGGTCCTTTATATAGTCAACATAAAATAAAAATTGCACCAAATATTAATGCTGAAGAACTTTCAGAAACTTTATCAAATTTAGCATCACAGAAAATTTTAGATGATCTTGATAATATTTTTGAAGGGAAAATAAAATGTAAAAATCAGAATCATGATGAAGCAACTTATGCAAAAAAGATTGAAAAGTCAGAAGGCAAAATTAATTGGAGTGAAAATGCAGAAAAAATAATCGGTAAAATAAATGGATTATATCCATTTCCAGGAGCCTGGTTCACTTTTAATGGAGAGAGATACAAAATTTTAAAAGCAGAATTTTCGTATGCTAAAGGTGAAGTAGGCTTAATTTTAAATGAGAATTTTGAAATTGGTTGTGCAAAAAATTCAATAAAGATTTTGGAAATACAGAGAGAAGGAAAAAAAGTTCAAAAAATTTCTGAATTTATGCTTGGTACCCAAATAAAAAAAGGCACTAATCTTAATAATGCATAAATATCATATTATAATAGAATATAATGGAACAGGTTTTCATGGATTTCAAATTCAAAAAAAGAATAAAACTATTCAAAAAACTGTTCAAAGTATAATTTCAAAAGTATTGAAAGAAAAAATAAATTTAGTAGGTTCTTCTAGAACTGATGCATTTGTTCATGCTTTTGGTCAATCAGCTCATTTTGAAGTTAAAAAAAAAATCATAAATATAAAAAAATTAATTATGTCTTTAAATTTTTTTTTAAACAAACAATTAATTTCAATTTTAGATATCAAAAAAAAAAGTGTAAAATTTCATTCAAGATATTCTGCTAAAGAAAGAATATATCATTATTTAATAATTAATAGATTGGCCCCGCCATCGATATTTAAAAATAAAACATGGCATATTAGAAAAAAACTAGATTTAACTATAATGAGAAAAGGAGCCAATAAATTGAAAGGGAGTCATGATTTTTCAACGTTTAGAGGGTCAAATTGTTATTCAAAAAGTCCAATTAGGTTATTAAAACAAATTAAAATTAGAAAAGATAATGAGACTATTACTATTGAGTTTAGATCTAAGTCTTTTTTAAGAAATCAAGTTAGATCTATGGTTGGTTGCCTAGTGTATTTAGGTCAAAAAAAATGGAACTTAAAAAGATTTGAAAAAATATTTAAATTAAAGAAAAGAAAACTTTGTGCTCCTCCAGCACCAGCACATGGTCTTTACTTATTTAAAGTTAATTACTAGTTTTTCTTACAAAGAATACAAAAATTAAAGAAGTGAAAAACATTATTAAGCTATAAGTTGCTGCGGGTATAACATACGCTCCTCCATCAAATAATGTAGTGCCTACAAAAATCGCAAGAGTTCCATTCTGTAATCCACATTCAATTGCTATACATTTTTTTTGAGAATTTCCTGTTCCCAAAAATTGCGCAACATAAAATGCAACAATCATCATCACTATATTTAATATCAATGTTATTAGCCCAGCATCAGCAAAATATGAAACAATATTATCTTTCTCTGCTAAAATAGCTCCAAGCAAAACAATTATAAATAATACCATTGAAATTTTTTTAGCAATTGGTTCAAATTTTAAAGCTGCATTTGATACAAATTTTCTAAATACCATTCCTATAATTACAGGAACTGTGACAATTAAAAACATACTAATTGCCATACTAATTAATGAAATATTTTGAGTTATATTACTAAAACCTAATAGATCTAAAGAAGTTACAATAATAAATGGTACAGTTACTACGCACAACAAACTAATAATTGCTGTAAGAGATACCGAAAGAGCAACATCACCTTTGGCAAACGAAGTTAGTATATTTGAAGTAACTCCACCAGGAGCAGCAGCAATAATCATCACTCCTATAGCTAGTTCTGGTGAAATTGGCCAAATTGAAACTAAAATAAATGCTATGATTGGAAGTAGGATAATTTGACTAATAGCACCAACAAAAAAATCTTTCGGTTGCTTTATAACTCTTAAAAAATCTGCACTAGTGAGTCCCAAGCCTAGTGCAAACATTATAAATGCCAAAGCTAAAGGTAAAAATATATCAGTTACTATGCTCATTTAATCTTAATAATAACATTAATTATTAAATTCTAAAAGTGCATTAACATGTTCATTTGCACTTTCAGCTAATGCATTTAAATCATATCCACCTTCTAAAATAGATACAACCTTTCCATTACAAAATTCCTTTGTTGTTTCTAAAGCTCTTCTTGTTATCTCATAATAGTCTTTTGATTCTAAATTTAATTGACATAAGGGATCTAACCGATGAGCATCATATCCAGCTGACATTAATATAAACTCAGGTCTAAATTCTTTTAATCTTTTAAGCATATGTTCATATGCATCAAAATATTCCATAGAGTTAGTACCCGCAGGCAATGGAATATTTAAAGCATTGTTGTGATCACCTTTTTCATGCTCTGTTCCACCACCAGGATAATATGGATATTGGTGTAAGCTAGAGAAAAAAACATTCTTGTTTGACTTAAGAATATCATAGGTTCCATTTCCAAAGTGACAGTCCCAATCCAGAACCGCAACTCTTTTATATTTGTATTTAGAAATTAAATAATTCGCTGCTACACTTATATTATTTATGACACAGAATCCCATCGCTTTACTTTTTTCAGCATGATGTCCGGGGGGTCGCGTTACACAATGGGCAGCATTAAAATCATTATTTTCAATTCCATCAATTGCAGATATTATTGAACCTACTGCATCAAAAGTTGCATCTTTGCTGCCTGGAGAAATGACAGTATCACCATCCAAAAAAACTAATCCATCTTTTGGGAATGCATTTTCGACTGATTCTATATAACTATGTGAATGAGTATCCTTAATAATATCTTTGTTATATCTAGCAGGATTTTTCCATATTAATTTTTTATTTTTTTTTAGTTTTTCTATTATAGATAGGACTCTATCCGTACTTTCAGGATGACCAGAACCTGTGTTATGATTTAAAGATGATTTTGATGTAACTATTGCTGTTTTCATCTAAAATAATTTTCTAAAATATTATAATATATTTTAGTTAATTTTTTCATATCAGAAACTGATGTTTTTTCATCAATCATATGTATTGTATTATTTCTTAAACCTAGTTCTAATCTTGGTATTGAACCAAGAAATCTACTATCACTAGTTCCTCCTCTACAATTTAACTTAGGAGATTTACCTGTAATTTTTTTAATAACATTTTTAACCATATAAATTTCCTTATTTGGTTTTGTATAAAAAGCTTCACCACTAACACGATAATCGACTTTAAATTTGCATTTATCTTTTTTAACAACAGAGAAAATAATACTATTTAATTTTCTCTTTAGATATGAAGATTTATATTTCGAGTTAAATCTTACATTAAAATAAGCTTCAGCTGATTGTGGTACTACATTTTCTGATAAATTATTAACATTAATTTTAGTTACTTCTAAATGAGAAGGAGGCATAAATTTTGTTCCAGAGTCTAATCTTGAGCTTTTTAATTTTGTAATTGCTCTAGATAATGTAGTACAAGGGTTTATATAAGATCCATAAAAAGCACTATGACCACTTTTGCCAACTACTATAAGTTTCCCATTCATTGATCCTCTTCTTCCAATTCTAATTTCATCTCCTACTTTTTTTTTTGATGAAGGTTCCCCAACAATTGCAAAATCAATTTTTTCTTTTTTATTTCTAAGATATTGCATAACAGCTGGCGTACCTAAACCTGTTGTTTCTTCATCTGCAGCTAAAATTATTGAAAGTGAGCCTTGAAATTGCTTATTTTTAATGAATTTACTAACCGCACTTATCCAACATGCAATAGCACCTTTCATATCTTGAGATCCTCGGCCGTTTAAATAGCCTTTTTTAATAAGACCTTTAAAAGGCGGTGTATTCCAATTATTAAGATTCATTACAACATCTAAGTGACCCAGCCATAACAAATTAGGTTTAAATTTTCCGTATCTTGCATAAAGATTTAATGCAGGTTTTGAATTAAAACCTTTTGATTTTATAATTTTACATTTAAAACCAATAGAAGATAGTTTTTTGTATAAAAATTTCGTAATACCTTTATCTTCAGTCTTAATAGTTGGAAACCTAATTAGCTCTTGAGCTAATTTTATTTCATTATAAATTTTCATTATTAATCTCTTAGAAGGTCATTTATAGAAGTTTTCGACCTTGTTTTTTCATCTACTTGTTTAATAATTACCGCACAATATAAAGATGGTGCTGAAGGGTTATTTTTATCTGGCAGAGATCCAGGCACTACAACAGAATATGGAGGTATTTTTCCATAGGTAATCTCACCTGTTTTTCTATTCACAATTTTAGTTGATTGTCCAATATACATTCCCATACTTATTACAGAACCTTCCCCTACAATTACACCTTCAACGACCTCAGACATTGCTCCTAAAAAAACATTGTCTTCAATAATAGTTGGAAGTGCTTGAGCTGGTTCTAGTACACCTCCGACACCACTAGCGGCAGAAATATGACAATTTTTTCCAATTTGGCTACAGCTTCCAGCTCTCGCGAAAGTATCAATCATTGTTCCTTCATCTATGTATGCACCAATATTTACATAGCATGGCATAAGAACAGCGTTCTTTCCAACAAAAGAACCTTTTCTAACTGGTGAATTAGGGACCATTCTGAAACCTGCTTTTTTATGATCTTCCTTTGTCCATCCAGCTGTTTTACCTTTAAGCAGGTGGGCTTTATCATACCAACTGCTGTATGGGCCATTTAGGTTTTCCATTGGATAAATTCTAAAACTTAGCATTATTGCTTTTTTAATGTATTGATGAGTTACCCACTCATTATTAATTTTTTCTGCAACTCTGACTTTTCCATTATCCAAATCATCTATAATTTGATTTATTGCATCCTTCAAACTTTTATCTGAATTTGGATTTACTTGATCTTTATTTTTCCATGCTTCGTTTATAATATTTTCTATACTCATATTTGTTAAGAGTTTTGTAATAGCCTGATTTCTTTTAAAAATAAAGAAAGATTTTCAATTTTGTAATCTATATATTCTTGGTTCGACTCTTTTTTGCCCCAGTATTCATCATTTATTAACCAAGCAGTAATTGTACCTCTTTCTTTTCCTATAGATAAATTTTTTGCTATGTCTTCTATATAAATTGTCTCTTTAGGATTAATCTTAAACTTTTTTACCATCAAATCAAAAGCCTTAGCTGTAGGCTTAGGACTAAACTCTGCATCTACAATATCAAATAATCCATCAAATAAGTCACTAATACCTAAATGTGTAGTTATATTAATTGCATGGTTTTTGCTGCCGTTTGTAAAAATAAATTTTTTTAAATTTAATTTTTCAAGCTCTTTTCTTAATACCATGTCTTTTTTCATGAAAGATAAATCTATATCATGAACGTATTCTAAAAATTCATCTGGTTTAATATCATGATGAATCATTAGCCCATTTAAACTTGTATTATACTTATGGAAATAATCAGTTTGCAATTCTTTTGCTTTTATTAAATCTAAACCTAATGCATTTGATATATATTTTGTCATTCTTTTACTGACTTGACCGAACACTGCCTCCAGATCTTGGTATAAGACCCCATCTAAATCGAATAGTATATTTTTTATATTTTTGAATTCTTTCATTTTCTGATTAATGTTCCAGCACCTTTGTCTGAGAATAATTCAAATAAAATCGAATGTGGTTTTCTACCATCTACGATTGCAACTCCAGTTACTCCATTATTTACAGCATCTATACAGGTCTTTATTTTAGGTATCATGCCTCCTGAAACTGATTTTTCCTCAAGCATTATTTTAGCGAGAGAAGAATTAATCTCTGGGATCAAATTATTATTTTGATCAAGCACTCCTTCAACATCTGTCATTAATAATAATCTTCTGGCATTTAATTCTTTTGCAACTGCTCCAGCAGCGGTATCTGCATTAATGTTATAAAATTTCTTATCATTTCCAATTCCCATTGGTACTATTATAGGAATTTTTCTTTCTTTTATTATATTTATAAGAATCTCTTTATTTATTTTTTTTGGATTTCCAACAAAACCAAGCTCTTCACTTTTTTGTATTACCTCAATAACATTATTTTTTTGAGGTGAAACCGAAACAGCTTTTGCTTTTTGATTATGTATATTATTTAAAATTTCAAAATTTATTTCTAATAATGCTTCTTCTACTACTTTTACAGTTTTTTCATCAGTGACTCTCAAACCGTCAACAAATTTTGTTTCAATGTTTAATTTATCTAGTTTTAATTTAATTTTTTTGCCACCCCCATGTAAAACTATTACTGATAATCCTAATTTATTTATTACAGAAATATCTTCAACAAATTGATTAAAAAGATTCCTATCTAGTAATACTGAACCACCACACTTTATTACAATTATTTCTTTGGAATATTTGTCTATATATTTATTTACCTCTTTGATGGAAGGACCATCTTTAGGTATAATTTTTTCTAAGATCATTAGTTATTTAGTTTTTATTCGAGTCTTTCTCATGACTAGATATTGCTGAATCATTTGTAAGCAGTTGTTTACTGTCCAATAAATCAATAGACCACTAGGAAAAGGAGCCAAGATTACAGTTAAAAATAGAGGAAAGAACTGGAAAATTCTTCTCTGCACAGGGTCTGGCATTTGTGGATTTAATAGTTGCTGTACGTACATACTTATTCCCATAAGTATAGGCCATGCACCTATAAGCAAAAAAGATGGGGGATCAAATGGAAGTAATCCAAATAAATTAAAAATTGAAGTTGGATCTCTTTCGCTCAGGTCTTTAATCCAACCATAAAAGGGTTCATGTCTACCATCTAAGGTTACAAACAAAACTTTGTAGAGAGCAAAAAAAATAAAAATCATTGGAAGTATAGGTAGACAGCCACTCATGGGATTTACTTTTTCTCTTTTATATAAAGCCATCATTTCTTGTTGAAGTTTCACTTTATCTTCTTTATGTAGTTCTTTTAGTCTTGCCATTTCTGGTTGAAGTAACTTCATACGTGACATACTGTGAAAACTCACTTGTGCCAAAGGGAATAAAACAACTCTAATACAAATGGTAACAGCTATTATTGCTAGACCATAATTACCTAATATTTTAAAGAAATAATCTAATGCAAACCACATCGGTTTTGTCAAAAAATACAAATATCCCCAATCAATGACTAAATCTAATTTTTCAATGTTCAAGTTTTCTGCATAATCATCTATAACTCTTACTTCTTTGGCTGCTATTAAAACTTTTATTTCATTTGTTTTAGTTTCATTGGCCCCAACCTCTAATGCATTTGTTTCTATGAAATTAGCTCTAAATTTATTTTTATAATCGAAGTCACTTCTAAATTTTCTATTTTCTTGAGGGATAATACTAGTAATCCAGTACTTGTCTGTTATTCCCAACCAACCTTTATCTGCATTTATTGAGTAGCTTTTTTCTTGAACATCATCATAATCTTTTTCAACAAGTTCTGAGTCAAAAACCCCAAGGGGTCCTTCGTGCAATATAAAAAAGTTGGTTATCTCAGGGATTTCATTTCTGATAATCTGTCCGTAAGGATAAAAATTATAAGTTTTTTCTGAATTATTGTTTATGATTTGTTTTACGGTGAATAAATACTGATCATCTATATTAATTTCTTTTTCAAATTTTATATTTTGATTATTTATCCAGCTTAATTTTATTGGTGAATTTGGTGTAAGCTTATTATTTCCTTCAACTTTCCATACTGATTTAGAGTTTGGAATACCAATGTTTTTATTTGTTGTTGCCCAACCAGTTTCTACATAATATCCATTTTTAACTTTTCTTGGATTTAACAATTTTACATTATCTTCACTATTTAAAGATTTCTTAAATTTTTTAAATTCTAAATCATCAATAACAGCACCAGTTAATGAGATTGAGCCTTTGATATTTTCATTTTCAAATAAAATTCTTTGATCTTCGGTTAATGCCTCTTTTCTAGAAATTTTAATTACCTCATCTTTTTGATCAAGGGTTGGAGTATCAGTTGTTTCAACAATTTTATTTTTTTCATCTTGTATTTTATTTTGATCTGGAGGAGGTGGAGCAAAGAATAAACCATATAAAATTATCACTGCAGCACTTAAAGAAATAGCAGCTATTACGTTTTTTGTATCCATATCTTATCTACTTATTTTTTTTTACCGGATCGAATCCTTCTCCACCGCCTAAAAATTTAATTGGGTGACAAGATAAAATTCTTTTTAAACCCTTGAATGTTCCTTTAAATACTCCAAATTCATTTAAACTATCTATAAAATATTCAGAACAAGTCGGAAGATATCTGCAATTATTTCCTAAAAATGGCGATATAAAAATTTTATAAATTTTAATGATTTTTATTAATATGATTTTTATAAATTCCATTATTTTATTTTTTTAAATACATTAAATAAGTTTTGTTTTATATTTTCATAAGGATCATCTAAAACAGCCGATCTGGCTATGATTAAATAGCAATAGTCTAAATTAATATTCATTTTTTTTGTTGCATCATTTGTAATGTTTCTTAGTCTTCTTTTTATTTTATTTCTTTTTATAGCATTACCGATTTTTTTTTTAGTTACAAAACTAATATTTAATTTTTTGTTGTTTTTATTAGATAAAGTTTTAAAAAAAATGGTTATATATTTGCTAGATATTCTTCTTCCTCCTAAAAGAGATTTAAAATCTTCATTTTTTGAAATGCTAGAGATTTTACTCTTCATTATCGTTATACTGTTAATTTTTTTCGACCTTTGAACCTTCTTCTAGCCAATAATTTTCTTCCACCTTTAGTTTTCATTTTCGACCTAAACCCGTGTCTTCTTTTTCTTACCAGTTTGCTTGGTTGATACGTTCTTTTCATAATTAGTTAATAAATTGTTATAAAAATTTTGGTAGTTATAGGAAATAAGTATATTAAAGTACAGTTAATTTATTTCTTTAAAATATATGGAAAAAGGTAATAAAATTAAAATCTTTTTAGCAATTGCTTATACAATTATTGTGACTCTATTTCTTTGGACATTTTTTAGTAAATTTTCTTTAAGTGATTTAACAAGCTTTGAATTTATAAAAAATAATAGAGATTATCTTGTCGGAATTAAAGAAAAAAATTATTTATTAATTTCATTACTTTTTTTTATATTTACAATTATTTGGGTAATACTTTTGGGATTTGGGACTCCTATTTTTTTAATAGGAGGTTTTATTTTTGGCAAGTGGCTTGGAACATTCCTAGTAATATTTGGATTAACAACAGGAGCTACAATATTATATATTTTTGCAAATTACTTCTTAAAAGATTTTATTGAAGAAAAGTTTTCAAAAAGATTTGAGTTACTCCATGAAAAATTTAAAAAAAACGAATTTTTTTATTTTTTAATTTATAGATTTGTTGGTGGTATTCCTTTTGCATTATCTAATGTTATTCCTACTCTTTTTAATATAAGAATAAAAAACTTCTTTTTTGGAAGCTTAATAGGAATGACACCACAACTTTTTATTGGAACTACATTAGGAAGTGGATTAGAGAAAATTATTAATGAAAATCAAGCTGCACCATCTTTTATTGAAATTTTACTTTACCCAGATGTAAAATATCCAATTATAAGTTTGATGGCGCTGCTAGTTATTACAATTATAATAAGAAAAGTTTTTTATAAAAAATAAATTTTATTTTACAAAATTGTTTTTATTATTTTATAAGGTATTCTATATCCAGGGAATGAACCAATATCTCCAGTTAATAAAGTTTTAGGGTTCCATCCAAAACAAAAAATAATAAATATAAACACAAATATTTTTTTTGAGAGAAATTCTAAATTAATTAATTTTAATTTATTTTTTGAAATGACTATGTATTTTTCTTTATACAAATAAATAAAAAAAATAATTGTATGTACATAACTTATATTTACCCATCTGCCCCAATCAACACCCATTAAAAATAAAATCAATACAGGGCATAAAATAATCAAAAAAGGAAAAAATAAATTATTATAAGATTTAAATAATAAATATTTATTTTTACTGAATTTAAAACTTTTAAGTAATAAAATTACAGGTCCAAATCCAATTATAATTATAAATATATATCTAATAAATACTTCTAAAGATAACAATCTTATAGTATCAATCATATTATCATATAGAGTTGATTTACTTTTTAGAAGTGCACATGCTCCATAACAGTTTTCATTAAAATTACTTTTAAGAAATTCAGACATTAAGGAATGTTCAGTTAAAGACATTGGATTTATAGCAATATAGAATCCCACAGTTAATGATGGAAAATAGTAAATTAAATTTTTTAAAAAATTTATATTAATTTTTTGATAATTATGTCTTGTTATATCGATAGCTAACCAAAATGGAAAAAAAAATATAATTGGTTCCCAAATTAGGACTCCAAGTAGTAAAAAAACAGTTTTATAAATATTTTGAATAATTTTTTTGTCTTTTGGAATAAAAATATAAATAATCAGAAAAATAAAAATAAATATTTCTTTTCTAGCGAGAACTTCAATTTCAGCTACTGGATAAAGAATAAAAATTGGAGTAAAAATAGATAGTAAAATTAATCTATTAATAATCACTTCTTTTAAAAAATATAAAATGCAGGTAAAATATATTCCAATTAGTAATACCTGTAGATAAAATATTGTTTCACGTAAGCTTATTGAGAATAAAGATGAAAAAAAAATTGATATTTCACCTATCAAGCCTCTTTTTGTGAAACCTCCATGATAGTTAATTATCCATTCTGCAATCGTAGAATCATTTCCTACATTATGTTTACTGTATAAAAAAAATACAGAAAAAAACATTAAAGAAATTAAATAAATTATTAAATAGTTATAAATATTTTTTTTCACTGATATATATTTATATTATGAGTATTAGAAAAAAAGTATTAGTTTTTACAGCAACATACAACGAAAAAGAAAATATTGAACTATTGATAAATTCAATATTCAAAAATTCTCCTGATGTACATGTTTTAATTATTGATGATAATTCTCCAGATCAAACATCTGTTAAAATTGAAGAGTTTCAAAAAGTTTATAAAAATATTTTTTTAATTAAAAGAGATCAAAAAAAAGGATTAGATTCCGCACATAAAGAGGCATATGCTTTTGCAAAAAAAAATGAATATAATTATTTAATTACTATGGACGCAGATTTATCGCATGATCCAGCTGAAATTAAAAATTTTATATTTTATTTAGATAAATATCCTTTTGTAATTGGTTCAAGGTATATCCAAAATGGAAAATGTTTGATGAAAGGTAGAAGGTTAATATTTAGCATATATGGAAATAAATTAATTAAATTTTTGTTAAATATTAGTTGCAGTGAGTTTACAACTTCATACAGAGGTTTTAATATATCTAAGTTAACTGACTTCAATCTAAATTATGTAAAAAATAAAGGATATAGTTTTTTTATGGGGACTGTATTTGAAATATCTAAAAGAGGTTATAATATTAAAGAAATCCCAATTATATTTAAAGATAGACATAAAGGTATTTCAAAAATACCCAAAGTAGAAATTTTTAGAACTTTAAAAAATCTTTTTATTTTATTTTTAAAAAAAATTTTTGAATAAATACTGGTGCCCCCACCAAGAATCGAACTTGAAACTTAACCTTACCATGGTCATGTTATGCCATTTAACTATAGGGGCTATTAAAA
>MDTG01113935.1_pt1 | contig 33362 bp, 33 predicted proteins | sample 811421 | NCBI WGS metagenome assembly MDTG01 (sample SAMN05326645, study PRJNA326480) | marine metagenome | isolation source: seawater | place: Pacific Ocean: South East | collected 2011
CAGCTTTTCGAACTTGCGGAACAGGTCCGTGATGCGCGCGAACCGCTCCAGCGCGTCCGGCTTGAGCGCCGCTTCCATCTGCGCGAGCGACATGGTGTTGTCTTCGTCGTCGTCGTCGTCGCGGCGCTTGGTTTCGCCGTCGCCGTCTTCGCCGTCTTCGGAGGTTTCGTCCTCGTCGTCGTCCTCGTCATCCTCGCGGATGGTGGGTCCGGCGGTTTCTTCCGAAATCTCGCCGCTGTCGTCCTCGTTCTCCTCCTCCATCTTGTCGACGGGAGGTTCCTTGGAGAGCATCGCGTCGAGATCGAGAATCTCGCGCAGCTGCATCTCGCCTTCGTTGAGCGCGTCAGACCACTGGATGATCGCGTGGAAGGTGATCGGGCTTTCGCACAGCCCGATGATCATCGTGTCGCGCCCGGCCTCGATCCGCTTGGCGATGGCGATTTCGCCCTCGCGGCTGAGCAGCTCGACCGCGCCCATTTCGCGCAGATACATGCGCACCGGGTCGTCGGTGCGGTCGCCGGTGGTCTTCTTCGCGGCGGTCGCGGCGGCGGGCTTGTCGTCCTTCTTGGCGGAGGAATCGGGGGCGATTTCCTCGACCTCGTCCTTCTCGGCCTCGACCTCGTCGTCCGATTCGACGATCTGGACGCCCATTTCGGAGATCGCGGACTGGATATCCTCGATCTGGTCCGAACTCATCTCGCCCTGCGGCAGCGCTTCGTTCAGCTCGTCATAGGTGACGTAACCACGTTTCTTTGCCTTGGTGATGAGCTTCTTGATCGATGCCTCGTTGAGGTCGATCAGAGGAGCATCTTCGGTCTCTTTGGTTTTCGCTTCGGATGCCATGGGCTATTGAAAATCCGTTTCCTGTCCGATGCGTTCCCCGTTTTCCGGTAGAGCCGCAGCGGCTTTTGAATCTCTGTCCGGTTTCGCTCGCGCGATCCGCCGTGTTGCCATCTGGCCCAAGCGCGCGTCGAACGCCAGCTTCCGCTTGAGCAGTCGCTGCTGTTCGGCGAACGCACCCTCCGGATCGTGCTCGAAGCGCTCCGTCGCGGCGGCCAGTGCCTTGTCGAGCGCCGGCCCTTCGACCAGCAGTTCGATGGCTTCGGCCAGGTCCTCGCGCGCGGTCGCTGCATCGGTGGCTTCTCTAGACAAGCCGGATACGGATTCTTCAGCGGACCGGGAGCCCCAGCTATCGTCGAATATGGCCTTTTTGACGTCGGCTTCAACCGTTTGTGCGCGTTCAAGCACAGGATCGATCAAAGAAAGCGTCGACGGGTCGATTTCGCCAAGCTCGCGCAGGGCATCGCGGTGCGGTTCGAGCAGCTCCGGAAAGCGGGCGAACTTCGCCATCACATCGGCCAGAAGGCGGGAGCGGGTGCCCCCTTCGGCGAGCCGGGCGAGCCTGCGCGCAAGGTCGGGCGAGAGCGGTTCCTCACGCTCCCGCTGCCATTGTTTTCGCGGCTGAAATGGCGGCTTTTCGCGCTTCGGGAAAGCAAAGGCGGAGAAGCGATCGAGCAGGTCGCGGCGGTAGAGCGCGCGCACGTCCGCGTCCTCGATACTCTCGACACTGGTCATCAGCCGCGCCTTGAGACCCGCCTTCGCCTCCGGACTGTCGAGCGGGGCGGCGCGCGCTTCGATCTGCCACAGCGCCTCCAGCAGCGGATGCGCATTTTCCAGCACCTGTTCGAAAGCGGCAACACCTTTGGCCTTGATCAGGTCATCGGGATCGAGCCCGGCGGGCAACCATGCGATCCTGAGCGAGTGACCTGGCCTCAGCAGCGGCAGCGCCCGCTCGATCGCGCGGCGCACGGCCCGCTGGCCTGCGGCATCGCCATCGAAACACAGGGTGGGGCAGGGGACGTGGCGCCACAGCTCGGCAATGTGGTTCTCGGTCAGCGCGGTGCCGAGCGGGGCGACGCCTTCGGCAATCCCCGCATTGGCGAGCGCGATGACGTCCATATAGCCTTCGACCACCACAAGGCGGTCGCTCTTGCGGGCAGCGGGCCCGGCGCGGTGGATGTTGTAGAGCGTGCGGCCCTTGTCGAACAAAGGCGTTTTGGGCGAATTGAGATATTTGGGCGCGCCTTCCCTGGGCGTCAGGATCCGCCCGCCGAACGCAATCACCCGCCCGCGCACATCGTGGATCGGCAGCATCAGCCGGTCGCGGAAGCGATCATAGGGGTCCTTCCCGTCCATCGCGATCCTGAGCCCCCCTTCGACCAGCAGTTGCGGGGGCAACGAGCCGAGCGCGCGCGCGATTCCCTGCCGGTCGTCGGGCGCATAGCCGAAGCCGAATTCGCGCATCGTCGCCTGCGAGAAGCCGCGCTTGGCAAGATATTCGCGCGCCGCCACCCCGCGCGGGCTCGCCAGTTCGGACACGAAATATTCCTGCGCCGCGCCCATTGCATCGTGGAGCCCGGCGCGCTTCTTCGCCTTCTGCGCCTCGCGCGGATCGGGCGCGGGCAGTTCCATCCCCGCGATCACCGCGAGCTCCTTGACCGCGTCCATGAACTGCAGCCCGCGCTGATCGGTCATCCAGCGGATGACGTCGCCATGCGCTCCGCAGCCGAAGCAGTGGTAGAAGCCCTTTTCGTCGTTGACCGTGAAGCTGGGCGTCTTCTCGTCATGGAACGGGCAGCACGCCTTCCATTCGCGCCCTGCGCGTTGCAGCTTGGTCGTCCGCATGATGACGCTGGACAGCGTCACACGGGTCCGCAGCTGATCGAGCCATTGTGGGGAAAGCGCCATCGCATTGCGGAGCTTAAGGATGTGGGACGCAACGCGCTAGCCCGAAGCGGGGCGCTCCACAGTTAAGAATCGTCGTCTTCGGCAGCCGGGAAGGGGCCGGATGCCATCGCGATCTTCTCGTCGGCGCGCAGCGAAAACGCCTCGTCGGGGCCATCGGGCGGCAGGGTGCTCTGCCAGAAGAAGGTGATCGGCTCGCCGGTCTGCCAGCCATCGCCGCCGACGATGCGCCAGGCGAGCGTGCCGTTATCGTCCTGCACGCGGATCACCCCGCTCGGACCAAGCGCAGCTTCGGCCTGCTCGCGATCATAGCCGATGGCGCCGTTGAAGCCGCGCGCCTCGCGCACCGTGGCGAACATCGTGGCGGTCTCCACCTCGTCGAGCCCCACGGGCCGGGTGAAAGGGGGATCGTTCGGATCGTCGACTCCGGGGCGGACCGTGTGGACATAGGTATAGACCGTGCCCTCTGGCAGTTCGTCCGGGTCACATTCCTCCACCCCGGCAGGGCAGGCGACGTAGCTGACGATATCCCCGATCGAGCGTCCGCCCGCGATGATCGAGGCTTCGATTTCGGGCCCCACCGGCCCTTCTATCCTGGGGCCCAGTTCGAGCTGCCCGAAATCGGCCGCGACGAGCGTGCGCGGATCGGACGGGGCATCGGCCGAGGCGCTCAATGTGGGCGTGGGGGAGGGTGCGGGCTCGGCCGGTTCGCCCCCGCACGCCGCAAGGCCCGTCGCAAGGACGAGCGGAGCGGCCACGCGGCAGGCGAACAGGCGGTTCACGACAGCGATTCTTTCACCCAGCCGCTGGTACGCGTCATGTCGAGCGTCGCGCCGTGGCGTGCCTTGAGTTCCGCCATGACCTTGCCCATCGCCTTGATGTCGCTCGCACCGATGTCGGCTTTCACCTGCTCGATCGCGGCCTTCGTTTCGGCCTCGTCCATCTGCTTGGGCAGGAATTCCTCGATCACCGAGAGTTCGTATTCTTCCTTCTCGGCCAGCTCGTCGCGCCCGCCCTCGCGGTACATCGCGATCGATTCCTTGCGCTGCTTGGCCATCTTGAGGAGGACATCGGTGACGAGCTCGTCGTCGTCCACATCGCCCTTGGCGGTGCGCTGTTCGATATCGCGGTCCTTGATCTTGGCCTGAATCAGCCGCAGCGCGGCCGTGCGCTGCTTGTTGCCGCCCTTCATCGAGGCGACGACTTCCTTCTGGATATTCTCGCGGATCATGGTGTCGAATGTGCCTTTGCGCTTTGATCAACAGACGCCCGCATATAACAAATGTTCCTGTGGCCAAGTGGGAACCTGCCCGCTTGACGGTTCGCAGCGGCAGGCCTAGCCGGATGGCTTAGCGCACATCGCCGGACACACTTGACTAGGAACGGACAAGCCCATGGCTTCAGCCGAGATCACTCCTGCGCAGCCTGAAGGCGCGACGGGCTTGTTGCTTCTTGCCGATGGTACGGCCCTGTGGGGCATCGGCTGCGGGGCGGAGGGCGCCGCGGTGGGCGAGGTGTGCTTCAACACCAGCATGACCGGCTATCAGGAGGTGATGACCGACCCGAGCTATGCGGGGCAGATCGTCACCTTCACCTTCCCGCATATCGGCAATGTCGGCGCGAACCCGGAAGATATCGAGAGCAAGGTGGAAAGCGCGGTCGGCTGCGTGATGCGCGAAGTGCCCACGGGGCCGAGCAATTTCCGCTCGACGCACGATCTCGACGCATGGCTGAAGGCGGAGGGCAAGATCGGGCTGGCGGGGGTCGATACCCGCGCGCTGACCCGGCTCATCCGCCTGAACGGCGCGCCCAATGCCGTGATCGCCCATAGCGCCGACGGGCATTTCGACCTCGACCTGCTGCTCGCCAAGGCGCGCGACTGGCCGGGCCTCGAAGGCATGGACCTCGCGCGCCGCGTATCGCGCAAGGCGCACGAAGGCTGGCGCGGAGGCGCGTGGGAGCTGGGCACGGGCTATACCGAGGGCGGGGCCGAGAAACCCCACGTCGTCGCGATCGACTACGGCGCGAAGGACAATATTTTCCGCCAGCTGGTCCGCGCAGGCGCGCGGGTGACGGTGGTGCCGGCGGAGACCTCACTGGAGGATGTGCTGGCGCTCGAGCCCGATGGCGTGTTCCTCTCCAACGGACCGGGCGACCCTGCCGCGACCGGGGCCTATGCGGTGCCGGTGATTAAGGGCCTGCTGGAACGTGACGTGCCGATCTTCGGCATCTGCCTCGGCCACCAGCTTTTGGGTTTGGCCGCCGGCGCGAAAACGTCGAAAATGTTCCAGGGCCACCGCGGAGCGAACCACCCCGTCCAGCGGGTAGGCGAGGACTGGGGCGAGCACACCGGCCTCGTCGAGATCACCAGCATGAACCACGGCTTCGCGGTCGATGGCAACACTCTGCCCCCAGGCATCGAGCAGACGCACGTCTCGCTGTTCGACGGCACCAATTGCGGCATCGCGATCACCGGCAAGCGCGCCTTCGGCGTGCAGTATCATCCGGAGGCGTCCCCCGGCCCGCAGGACAGTTTCTACCTGTTCGAGAAGTTTGTGGGGATGCTGGGGTGAGTAAGGCGGCTGATCTTGAACACTCGATCATGTTGATGTTGGCTGAAGCCGCAGAAGACAATGTCGGGCAGCTCGGTATTGCGGAGATGGCAGATCGGTTTCGACCTCCAATTCCATTCCGAAAGGTCGAAATAGCCGCCGATCATTTGGTCGAAATCGGTCACGCTAAGCCGATAGAATATCCGCATGCGATGACCGATTATCGTGCCACCCAAACAGGTTTGAACTGGGTTGATGAGCATTACGACCGGGAGGACGATACTCATGGGAATACCCAATGGGTGAGGAAACCAGAATCTGATCGCGACCTGCGCGTGAAAGAACCCACAGATTCGCAGGGCGTTCAAATCGTCAACAATTTTTCGCCGACCAACACGATCACCACAACAGAACCCGCCGCACAAAAGGCAGGATTGAATATATCTTGGGCGGGCTGGGTTGGGGTTGGTGTCGCTGTAATCGGCATAGTTGTAGCACTCTGGATTGGTGGCAAACTCTAATGCCCAAACGCACTGCCATGTCCTCCATCCTCGTTATCGGCGCGGGCGCAGTGATGCTGATCCTGGAGGGTTGCGGGAATCCGTCAGAAGAACCCGAGCGGGTCTATGAGATAGATTTCTCCGACGGCTTTCAGCAATCGGATGCCGATGCGATTCTTCATGATTGCGGGGCAACAGACATCACCCTTGAGGTCCGGGCCGGCGGTGAAATTTTCTTCGAACCTCAACCCACCTCAGATTACGAGGTCGCCGCATGCGTGCTTGAATACATCAAGGAATCCGGAACAACGAAATTCGGATTTGTCGGCAACGAAAAATACGTGACCCCGGATGAAAGCGAATAATGCCCAAACGCACTGACATTTCCTCCATCCTCGTCATCGGCGCGGGGCCTATCATCATCGGGCAGGCGTGCGAGTTCGATTACTCGGGCACGCAGGCGATCAAGGCGCTGAAGGAGGAGGGCTATCGCGTCATCCTCGTCAATTCGAACCCGGCGACGATCATGACCGATCCCGAGTTCGCCGACGCGACCTATGTCGAGCCAATCACTCCGGAGGTGGTCGAGAAGATCATCGCGAAGGAAAAGCCCGACGCGCTGCTGCCCACGATGGGCGGCCAGACCGCGCTTAATTGCGCGCTGAAACTCTACGAAAGCGGCGCGCTGGAAAGGCACGGCGTGCAGATGATCGGCGCCGATGCCGACGCGATCGACAAGGCGGAAAACCGCCAGCGCTTCCGCGAGGCGATGGACAAGATCGGGCTCGAAAGCGCGGCCAGCGGCGTCGCCAGGAGCATCGACCAGGCGTTCGAGGTGCTCGAACGCACCGGGCTCCCCGCGATCATCCGCCCTAGCTTTACGCTCGGTGGGACGGGCGGCGGGATCGCCTACAACAAGGCCGAGTTCGAGCGGATCGTGCGCGAAGGGCTCGACGCGTCGCCCACCGCCGAGGTTCTGATCGAGGAATCGCTGCTCGGGTGGAAGGAATACGAGATGGAGGTGGTCCGCGACCGGGCGGATAACTGCATCATCATCTGCTCGATCGAGAATGTCGATCCGATGGGCGTCCACACCGGCGATTCGATCACCGTCGCACCCGCGCTGACGCTGACCGACAAGGAATACCAGATCATGCGGTCCGCCAGCATCGCGGTGCTGCGCGAGATCGGCGTGGAGACGGGCGGATCGAACGTCCAGTTCGCGGTGAACCCGGAAAACGGCCGGTTGATCGTGATCGAGATGAACCCGCGCGTCTCGCGCAGTTCCGCGCTTGCCTCCAAGGCCACGGGCTTCCCCATCGCGCGCGTCGCGGCAAAGCTGGCGGTGGGCTACACGCTCGACGAGATCACCAACGAGATCACCGGCGCGACGCCCGCCAGCTTCGAGCCGACGATCGACTACGTCGTCACCAAGATTCCCCGGTTTGCGTTCGAGAAGTTCAAGGGCGCAGAGCCCTACCTGTCGACCTCGATGAAGTCGGTCGGGGAGGTCATGGCCATCGGTCGCTGCTTCGCCGAAAGCCTGCAGAAGGCGCTGCGCGGGCTCGAAACCGGGCTCGACGGGCTCGACCCGGTGGAAGAGCTGGAAGATGCCTCGCACGACCAGATCCTAGCCGCGATCAGCCGCCGGACGCCTTCGCGCCTGCTCGGCATCGGACAGGCGTTCCGCGCGGGGCTTCCCTTCGAGACGATCCGCGAGACGACCACCTACGATCCGTGGTTCCTGCGCCAGATCGAAGCAATCGTGGAGGCCGAAAAGCGCGTGGCGGATATCGGCCTCCCCCGCGAGGCGGCGGACCTGCGTAAGCTGAAGGCGCTTGGCTTCTCGGATGCGCAGCTCGCTCGGCTCGCGGTGGAATCGGTCGGCGCGGCGCGGGGCCAGGAAGGCGCGCGCTCGGGCCTGCTGCACGATGCGATGCAGGCGATGGCGGGCGCGACCAGCGCCGCCGAAGTGCGCAAGCTGCGCCACAAGCTCGGCGTGCTGCCGGTCTACAAGCGGATCGACAGCTGCGCGGCCGAGTTCGAGGCGGTGACGCCCTATATGTACTCGACCTACGAGGCCCCGGCCTTCGGCGCGCCGGCGGATGAATCCGACCCAAGCGACCGGCGCAAGATCGTGATCCTTGGCGGTGGCCCGAACCGGATCGGGCAGGGCATCGAGTTCGACTATTGCTGCGTCCACGCCTGCTTCGCGCTGAGCGATGCCGGGTTCGAGACGATCATGATCAACTGCAATCCGGAAACCGTTTCCACCGATTACGACACCTCCGACCGGCTCTATTTCGAGCCGCTCACGGCGGAAGACGTGCTCGAAATCCTCAGCCGCGAGATGGTCAACGGCGAACTCGTCGGCGTGATCGTGCAATATGGCGGGCAGACCCCGCTGAAACTGGCGCAGGCGCTGGAGGACGAGGGCATTCCCATCCTCGGCACCAGCCCCGACGCGATCGACCTGGCCGAGGACCGCGAGCGGTTCGCCAAGATGGTCAACAAGCTCAAGCTCAAGCAGCCCGAGAACGGTATCGCCAAGAGCCGGGACGAGGCAGCCGCTGCCGCGCGGACCATCGGCTATCCGGTGCTGCTGCGTCCGTCCTACGTGCTCGGCGGCAGCGCAATGCAGGTGGTCGATTCCGAGGCCCAGCTGGACGATTACATCGCCAGCGCGGTGAAGGTTTCGGGCGAAAGCCCGGTACTGATCGACCAGTATCTGCGCGATGCCATCGAATGCGATGTCGACGTGCTGTGCGACGGGACCGACATCGTGGTCGCGGGCGTGATGCAGCATGTCGAGGAGGCGGGCGTCCATTCGGGCGACTCCGCCTGCACGCTGCCGCCCTATTCGCTGGGCGCCGAGGTAATCGAGGAGATCGAGCGCCAGTCCGAAGCGCTGGCGCGTGAGCTCAAGGTGATCGGCCTTATGAACGCGCAGTTCGCGGTGAAGGCCAGCGTCCGCGAGGACGGCACTGAAAACAACGAGATCTATCTGATCGAGGTCAACCCGCGCGCAAGCCGCACGGTGCCCTTCGTCGCCAAAACCATCGGGCAGCCCATCGCCAAATATGCCGCGCGGATCATGGCGGGCGAGAAGCTTGCCGACCTGCCCCCGATCAACCGCGAGCTGGACTATGTCGCGGTCAAGGAAGCCGTCTTCCCCTGGGGCCGCTTCCCCGGCGTCGACCCCGTGCTGTCGCCGGAGATGAAATCGACCGGCGAGGTGATGGGGCTGGACCGCGATTTCGCGATGGCCTTCGCCAAGGCCCAGCTCGGCGCAGGAATGCTCCTGCCGCGCGAGGGCAGGGCGTTCGTGTCGGTGAAGGACGGCGACAAGGCGGGGATCGTCGATGCGGTGCGCGGGCTCGTCGATGTGGGGTTCGAGATCGTCGCGACCGGCGGCACGCACGATTACCTGTCCGACCAGGGCCTGCCGGTAACGCCGGTCAACAAGGTGGCGCAGGGACGTCCGCATATCGTCGACCGGATCATCGACGGCGAGATAGACCTGATCCTCAACACCACGGAAGGTTGGCAGAGCTTGCGCGACAGCCAGTCGATCCGGGCGGGCGCGCTCGAACACAAGGTGCCCTATTTCACCACCGCATCGGCCGGGCGTGCGGCGGTGGAGGCTATCACCGCCCTCGCATCGCACCCGCTTGAAGTTCGCTCGCTGCAATCCTATTATTCAACGAACTGACGAAAGTACCTCTCCCCAAAATCCTTCCTCGTCTTTTCCGGCCCGGCAAAGGGTGCGGGCACGACGCGGACTTTGGGGGAAGTGCCGGACTCGGCTCAAAGGGAATAGATCGGGGGTACCCATGGAAAAAGTTCCGATGCTGGCAGAAGGCTACGAGCGGCTCACCGCCGATCTGAAAGCCCTGCGCGCGGAACGTCCGAAGATTGTCGACGCGATCGAAGAAGCGCGTGCGCATGGCGATCTTTCGGAAAACGCCGAATATCACGCCGCGAAGGAGCGGCAGGGCCAGGTCGAGGCGCAGATCGCCGAGATCGAGGACCGGGTGACCCGCGCGCAGATCATCGACCCGCAGACGCTTTCGGGCGACAAGGTGGTGTTCGGCGCGACCGTGACCCTGCTCGACGAGGACGACAAGCCGGTGAAATACCAGATCGTCGGCCAGACCGAGGCGGATGCCAAGTCCGGCCGGATTTCGTACTCCTCTCCGCTCGGTCGCGCGCTGATCGGCAAGAAGGTGGGCGAAGAGGTCGAGGTGACGGTGCCGTCGGGCGACAAGTTCTACCTCGTCGACAAGATCGAATTCGTGTGATCACCGCTTAGCCCCATCCTTTGAAAAGGAGGGGGCTTAGCTATCCAGCACCTTTTCCATCGCGAAATTGTGGATGGCGACGCCATCCAGCACTAAGTCGCGCCGGTGCGTGACGCGATAGCCTGCGCGCTCGAACGCGGGCCGGGCGAGTTCGCTCGCCTCGGTGTAGAGGCGCTGTGCGCCAGTCTCTCGCGCATGCCGCTCCGCCTCGGCTAGCAGGCGGTCCGCCAACCCCTTGCGGGTGTGGTCCGGGTGGCAATGGAGCATGTCGAGGTGGCCGTCCGGCTCCAGCAGCGCGTAGGCGATCGCCTCGTCCTCCTCGGTCGCCGCGACCCAGATCAGGTGACCCGCAGCAGCGCGCTCCAGAAACCGTCCGGGTCCGGGATGACGCGCCGCCCATGCAGCGACCTGCGCGGGTGAGTAACGCCGTGCGCCTATCGTCTCGATCGCAGCGCGCGTCAGTGCAGCCAGCGCATCCGCGTCCTCCTCGCGGAAAAGGCGGATGCGGTAGGCCATGCAGGTGTCAGGCCGCAGGTTCGAGCAGCTTGTGTATATGGACGATCACGTATTTCATCTCGGCATCGTCGACCGTGCGCTGGGCATTGGCGCGCCAGGCTTCCTCGGCCTGTTCGTAACTGCTGAACACGCCGACGACGTGGATGCTTTCCGGATCCTGGAACTCGACCGAGCGCGGGTCTTTCACCCGGCCACCCATGACAAGGTGGAGCAGCTGCGGCGTGGTGGTTTCCTGGACATTGGGGTCGGACTTGGGATCGGACATCGGGGGCATCTCCGTCTGGGTTGCGGGCTGAATGTGAAAAAGCCCGCACGCCTTAACGCGCGCGGGCTCAAAAACAATAAGCGGGGCAGGGGCGGTGGCCGCCATCCGCTTCAGCGGATCAGAACGGCAGGGCCGTCCTGAGATCGCGATATCCGCGTCCGGCCTTGCGCGCAGCCCGGCGGCCCGCGTGGCGGGCGGCATCGGCCTGGCGCTCGGCGAAGTAGTGCGCATTGCGGCGCGCGGCGCGACCGCCGAAAGCCATGTCGTCGCTCAGGTCGACCAGACGGTCGCCACCGTGGCGGGTCGCGGTGCCGACCTTGCCCGCCATGCCGCTGGCATAGGCCATGCCGAGATCGGCGAGATGATCGGCAAAGCCGACCGCGCGGCCCGTGAGCTCGCGGCCCTTCGAGGTGCGCGAGCCGAGCGCAAGGCCGATCAGCGCAACGACGCTTACGGTCAGGATCGGATGCGTCTTCACGAATTCGGTCGCGTTGTCGGTCGCCTCGCGCGCCATGTCGGCGATGCTGCGATCTTCGTTGCGACGTTCGCTTTCTTCGATTTTGCGACGCAGTTCGTCGCGCTGTTCCTGGGTGCTCATGCTTGGTCTCCAACCTCGAGATGTGCGTTATTAATCAAGCGTCGGGGAGGGCGGTCAGTTCCGAGGATCCCGCCGCGATCAGTCGATTTCGTCCCACGCGTAATCCTCGTCGTCCGATTCTTCGGAATCGCCGCCCAGCGCCCACCAGCCAAGGATCATCGCGAACACCGCCCCGACGCCGTAGGACGCGGGCTTGTGGGCCTCGAAAAGCTCCTTGCCTTCATCGAATATGTCGGCCGCGCCCAACAGGGCGGAGCTGGCGAGACGGGCGCCGATGCCCTTCTCCTCGACGTCGCCCTTCAGGTGAGCAATGTCGTCCTTGACGAGAGCGCGGGCCGCGTCGCGCAGCGCACGGTCTTCCTCCATCTGGCGCTTGCGCGGGTTCATGCGCCGCCTCCATCGCTGTCGGACTTCGCGAAGGCGCGCTTGACCCGCTTGAAGCGGGACCGGGCGACAAGACCCGCGATCGCCATCAGGACCAGCAGCACGCCGACCACCGCGGCGGTCGCGCCGAAAGCGCCGAGCATGGGGCCGAGCGCAATGATCAGACCCACGACCAGCCCGATCAGGGCCAGATGCAGAAAGGCGAGGGCGCCAAGCGCGAAGACAACGCCCGAACCCGTCTCGCGCGAGGCATAGCCAGCACGCGATTTCTGAAACGCGACCTCCGCTTCGACATAGGTACGACCGTCTTCGTAAAGCGCGTAAGCGTCATCGAACAGCGAGCCGAGAGGTTCCTCCTCGGCTCGCGTGGTCTCGGGATACGGAGGCACTGCCGCGCCGATTGGCGCGACAGGCTCCTCTGGATGGTGGTGTTCCGGCACAGCCCCGCCTTGGCCGGAGCGGCTCAACGACGGAAGAGGCGTGCGAGGACGTAACCGCCGAAGGCCGCGATGCCGACCGAAAGGCCGGGGTTCTTGCGGACGAACTCGCGCGCCTCGTCACCCAGCTCGTCATAGGACTTGGTGTCGATATGCGAGGCTGCGTCCTGCAGGCTGCGGGCCGCGTTGCGCGCATGGTCGCCGTATTTCGGGCCGAAATTGTCGTCGATCTTGGCGGCGTTCTCGGCGACGACGCGGCTGAGCGAGGTTAGCGCTTCGCTCGCCTTGTGCTTGCCTTCGACGGCCAGCTCGCCGCCCTTGGCCTTGGCCTGCTCTGCATATTGCGAGCCCTTGGCGGCGGCCTGTTCCTTGTACTGATGGGCACGCTCGCTCGCTTCGCCGCGGAGCGCCTGTGCGCCGGCCTTGGCTTCGTCGAGCGCGGAGTTGAAGCGCGACTTCGCTTCCTCGGTCCCGCCGGTGCCCTGCGCGGCGGCAGAGCCCGATGCAGCGCCGACAGCGTCGGTCGCCACGGGTTCGACGGGCTTGGGTTCGTTCATCTTATCGTCGGCAGCCATGGGATTTCCCTCTTTTCGCATTTCGTTTTCGACAGGAGCGGACCTAGCACCGTCCAGTTTTTGCAACGCAGCTTGCCACACTTCGTTCCACCGCATAAGCCGCGCGGCGCCAGGCCGATCGGTTGTTCCTCGGCCAGAATAGCATGTTCCCGACCGGAGGCCCAATGACTGCCATACTCGATCTGCACGCGCGCGAGATTCTCGACAGCCGGGGCAATCCAACCGTCGAAGTGGATTGCCTGCTCGAAGATGGCAGCTTCGGCCGGGCAGCGGTGCCTTCCGGCGCATCGACCGGCGCGCACGAAGCCGTCGAACTGCGCGATGGCGATGCGGATCGCTATCTCGGCAAGGGCGTGCTCAAGGCGATCGACGCGGTGAACGGCGAGATCGCCGAGGCCCTGCTGGGGATCGATGCCGAGGACCAGCGCGATGTCGACACGATGCTGATCGCGCTCGACGGGACGCAGAACAAGGGCCGCCTCGGCGCGAACGCGATGCTCGGCACCAGCCTGGCGGTGGCCAAGGCGGGCGCCAATGCGCGCGGCCTGCCGCTGTGGAGCTATGTCGGCGGGGTCTCCGCCCACGTCCTGCCGGTGCCGATGATGAACATCATCAATGGCGGCGAGCATGCGGACAATCCGATCGACATCCAGGAATTCATGATCATGCCCGTCGGCGCGGAAAGCCTGGCCGAAGCGGTGCGCTGGGGCGCGGAAGTGTTCCACACGTTGAAGAAGGAGCTGTCGTCGCGCGGCCTTTCGACCTCGGTGGGTGACGAGGGCGGCTTCGCGCCCGACATTGCGAGCACGCGCGCCGCGCTCGACCTCATCATGCACTCGATCGAGAAGGCGGGCTTCGCCCCCGGCACCGACGTCGTGCTGGCACTCGACTGCGCGTCGACCGAGTTCTTCAAGGACGGCAAATACGTGCTGGCGGGCGAGGACGCGACGCTCGGGGGCGAAGGCATGGCGGAATACCTTGCCGCGCTATGCGCCGACTACCCGATCCGCTCGATCGAAGACGGCATGGCCGAGGACGATTTCGAGGGCTGGAAGGCGCTGACCGAGAAGATCGGCGACAAGGTCCAGCTGGTTGGTGACGACCTGTTCGTCACCAATCCGGCGCGCCTGCGCGACGGAATTTCGAAGGGCCTCGCCAATTCGCTGCTGGTCAAGGTCAACCAGATCGGCACGCTGTCCGAAACGCTCGACGCGGTCGATATCGCGCACCGCGCGGGTTACACGGCGGTGATGAGCCACCGCTCGGGCGAAACCGAGGATTCGACCATCGCCGATCTCGCGGTCGCCACCAATTGCGGGCAGATCAAGACCGGCTCGCTCGCCCGGTCGGACCGGCTCGCCAAGTACAACCAGCTGATCCGGATCGAGGAAGAGCTGGGCGACAGCGCGCATTACGCGGGTCACGCCTGCTTCGGGCGCCTTTCTCGCTAGGGCACCTTCCGTGGCAAGAGATGCGCGCTAGGCGCCTCGCAGGATTTTCTCCATCGCCTTGCCCTTGGCCAGCTCGTCCACCAGCTTGTCGAGCTGACGTACAAAGCGCTCGGTCGGATCCTCGATCTCCTCGACGCGGTAGCCGCAGATCACCCCGGTGATCTTGTCGCGATGCGGGTTGAGCACGGGAGCCTCTTGGAAGAAGGTATGGAAGTCGACATCGGCTTCCAGCTGGCGTTCAAGCCCCTCGCGGTCGTATCCGGTCAGCCAGCACGTCACCTGCTCGACCTCTTGCGCCGTTCGCCCCTTCCGCTCGACCTTCGCGACGTACATCGGGTAGACCTTGGCAAGCTTGATCTCGCCGATCGATTTGCGTGCCATAGGGCATTCTCCTCAGCCGCCTAGTATCGCACACCCAACGCCGGAAGACATCCTTTATCCCACCGTATCGGAAGGGGCATCTTGCTGCCGGTTCTTCGGGTGGAACCAGTATTGCCACACACCCCAGGCGTTGATGAGCAGCAGCACGCCGTTCATCGCGGCCAGCGGCAGCGCATTGCTGGTCAGGCCGATATAGATCCACAGCATCGCCACCGCGCAAAAGAGCACGAAGCCCCAGGCCGTGGCCCGGCGGCCAAGGTCGAAGGCGATGAGCGATGCGGCGATAATCGTGCCGATCGAGGCGATCCAGTCCAGCGGTCCGTTCATGCGCGGGGCAATGCTCGGGCGGGCAGATAGGTTTCGCTTCCCAGCAAAAGTTAGTGCCGCGGCGCGTAGGCCTGCGCGATATCGAGCAGGGCGATGGCGGCCTTCGCGGCCTCTCCGCCCTTGTTCTTCTGTGCCGGATCGGCGCGCACCTGCGCCTGGATTTCGTTCTCGACCGTCAGTATGCCATTGCCGATGGCGATCCCGTCCATCGTCAACGCCATGATCGCGCGCGCGCTCTCGCCCGCGACGATCTCGAAATGGTAGGTCTCGCCGCGGATCACCACGCCGATGGCGACGAAGCCGTCATACTGCCCGCTCTCCGCCGCCAGTGCGATGGCGCCGGGGATTTCGAGCGCGCCCGGCACGGTCAGCACATCCGCCTCGTGGCCCGCATCGGCCAGCGCGGCGCGCGCGCCTTCGATCAGCTTGTCGTTGAGCTCGGCATAGAAGCGCGCTTCGACGATCAGGAATTTTGCCACTGGGTCACTCCGGAATGGGGCGTTCACCCACCACGGAGATGCCATAGCCTTCGATGCCGACGACATTGCGGTGGGAGTTGGAAAGCAGGGTCATCTCGGACACGCCGAGATCGGCGAGGATCTGCGCACCGATACCATATTCGCGCAGCGTGTCGCCGCCTCCGGTCGCCCCTGCGACCTCGCGGCGCAGATCCTCGTACTGGCCGGGGAAGAGGCACACGATCAGCCCGCGCCCTTCCTCGCTGATCGCCCGCATCGCGCGCTGCAGCGTATCGCGCTTGTCGCCCTCGCGCCCGAGCACGTCGTCGAACAGCGAGATACGGTGCATCCGGACCAGGGTGGGGCTGTCGGGCACGACGCGGCCCTTCTGCAGGACGACGGACACGCTGCCATCGACGGTGCTGCGATAATTGATCGCCCGCCATTCGCCGCCATTGATGCTGGTGAAGCTGCTTTCGCCCGCCCGTTCGACGAGGTGGTCGTGCTTCATCCGGTATTCGATCAGGTCGCGGATCGTCCCGATCTTGAGCTTGTGGCGCCGGGCGAAGTCGATCAGGTTCTCGAGGCGGGCCATCGTGCCATCCTCGTTCATGATCTCGCAGATCACGCCCGAGGGGTTGAGCCCCGCGAGGCGGGAAATGTCGACCGCCGCTTCGGTATGGCCGGCGCGCACCAGCACACCGCCGTCGCGGGCGATAAGCGGAAAAACGTGGCCCGGCGTAACGATATCCTGCGCATGCTTTGTCGGATCGATGGCGACAGCGATCGTGCGGGCCCTGTCGGCCGCGCTGATGCCGGTGGTCACCCCTTCGCGCGCCTCGATGCTGACGGTGAAGGCGGTTTCGTGGCGCGATCCGTTGCTGCGGCTCATCAGTTCGAGGCCCAGCGCCTCGACCCGGGTGCGTTGCAGGGAAAGGCAGATAAGGCCGCGCCCATGGGTCGCCATGAAGTTCACGGCATCGGGCGTGGCCATCTGCGCCGGGATCACCAGATCGCCCTCGTTCTCGCGATCCTCGTCGTCGACCAGCACGAACATGCGGCCGTTACGCGCCTCCTCGATGATCTCTTCGATCCCCACGAGGACGGGCGCATCGTCCTGCGCGTCGAGAAAAGCGTCGAGCTTGCGCAGCGTTTCGGCGGTGGGGTTCCAGTCCGGCTCGGCGCAGTCGCGCAGCGTGTTGGCATGAAGCCCCGCCGCGCGGGCAAGGGCGGCGCGAGTCATGACGCCGGAAGAGACGGCGGTGCGGACGCGTGCTATCGTAGTGTCGCTCATCCGGGCGACGTATCACATTCCGATGTGATCGCAAGGGGGCTCGCCTATGACGATGAAGCTACGATGCGGGCCGAAAGACGCCAACCTTTGCTCGCGGAGCCGTGGCGCAGCGGTCGCAGCGGTTCGCGAAAGTAATGGTGGACGCACTAGGGCTCGAACCTAGGACCCGCTGATTAAGAGTTCGGCCAGCCGCCGTCCAGCCGAGATTACGCTAGTTTATTCGACCTTATTTTACGTCGCAAAATCAGACATTTAGTGACTTGCTAGTTTGTTACAGATAATGGAGGTTCGTCCCAGGTTGTTAGAAATCTGGTAGAAAGAACACTCTGATGGCGAAGATAACGAAGGCGTTCGTAGAGAAGGTGCAGCCGCCCGAGACCGGACACGTCGTCCACTGGGATGGCGGGCACGACCGGGCGGTGAAGGGCTACGGCCTGCGCGTCACGGCCCGTGGCAAGCGGGTCTTCATTGCAGCGGGTAGGGTGTGCGGTCGCCAGCTCCAATACACCATCGGGCCGTTCGGCCAGTTCACCGAGGACGAGGCCCGGTCCAAGGCGCGGTCGATCCTCCAGCAGATGCGGGACGGTATCGACCCACGCGACACCCGCCGGGCCGACGAGGCGATGGCCGTCACCCTGGGGCAGGTGTGTGAGTCCTACGTCAACCGTCCTGGCAAGCTGCGGGAGAGCACCGCCGCCGAGTATCGGCGCTTCGTGGACACGGTGTTCGCGGCGTGGAAGGACAAGCCCATAGTGGGGATCACAGAGGCAGACGTTCGCAAGCGTCACCGGGAAATGGTCGAGGGCGGGCTAGACGGAAAGCGCCCCGCGCCGGGGAGCGCCAACGCGGCCTGCGTGGCGCTCCGCATTCTGCTGAACTACGCCAGTCGCCAGTACCGCCGCGCCGACGGCACCCCGCTCATCGCCCACAACCCTGTCGGCGTCCTCAAGGACCACTGGGCACCCCTCAAGCCCCGCACCGACCGCTACGTGGACCGGGGCAAGATTGGCGAGGTTTGGAACGCCCTACAGGCCGCGCGCACCGCTCCGAAGAACCGCGACCACCTGTCCGCCATCGACCTGACGATCTTCGCCCTGCTAACGGGTGCGCGGCGGAACGAGATGGCCACGCTCACCTGGGACCGGGTCCACATTGACGAGGACGAGCCGTCCAATAGCTGGTGGCACATCGACGAGCGAAAGCGCGGTGACCCCCTCACGCTCCCCCTGTCGTCGCAGGCTGCGGCGCTCCTCAAGGCTCGTCCCCGCCGGAAGCTGGCGGACGACACGGACAGCCCGTTCGTTTTCGCCAGCTGGGGCAAGAATGGCCACATTGCGGACGCCCGGTCCCCGATGGTGCTGGTGAGCCAGATCGCGAGAAAACATCTCTCACTTCACGACTGCCGCAGATCGTTTTCCAACTACGCCATGCGGGAGTGCCGCATCGGCAAGTTCGAGACCGACATGCTCACGGGCCACAAACCCTCCGCCGAGGACATCACAGCGCGGGCTTATCTGGACCTAGAGAAGCTGGATTGGCTGCACCCCGAGGTGCAGAAGATTGGCGATTGGATCGAGGAACAGGCCGCCGTGGCGGCGGGGGCGAACGTGGTGGCCCTGCGGGCATAGCGCGACACTTAGAACGGAATGTCGTCATCAAGGTCATCCCAAGACGACGGGGGAGGGGGCAGGGCACCTTTCGGTAGTGGAAGGTTCGTCACGACGAACAGGTTGAGAATGTCGTCCCGGTCCATGAACATAACCTGCGAGCGTTTCGTCGCATCCAGCTTGTTGCCAATCCAGTTTCGAGCCTGCTTTGTGATCTCGCCGCCTGCCACAATAAAGGCGTGGTCCACCAGAACCCGACGGCTCGTCTCGGGGTCGAAGATCTCATGACCCAGCATCATTGTGACCTGGTTGTGTATCTCGGCGACGTTGCTCTTGCTCACCCCCGATGCGTCGAGCTTCCCTTTCTTCGCTTGAATACCAAAGTACAGGACATGAAGCGTCGGCAGCGTGTACTTCATCCACACGTCTTTGCCGTACTCTAACGCCTTATCCTTATGACCCGCCGCAGTAATCCTATGAAATCCCAACTGCCGGAACAAAGGAAGTAAGACGTCTTCAATAAGTTCGTCCTCGGAACATTTCCCGAGGTACGCCACCAGCTGCTCCTTTTTTTCTACCTCCGCCGCAGTCAGGGGACGGTGCGGGTTTGCAATCTCGGCTAGCGTGTTGGTCGCAATATGACGAAGCTGGCCGACATTATTCTCGTCGTAGAATGCTTGCCATCCTTCGCGGGCGAGGACGACGTTAAGGGCATCTAGCGCCTTGCTCCTCTCCGGATCGTCATCGTCCGCTTCTGCTTTGTCGAGCACGCGCCGGATGACGCGAATAAATGCGTCGGGCGGTATTGAAGGGCTGGGGTGAGGCATAGCCAGCACCTCTTCCAGCCGGTCCGACACCCACATCCAGCGGGTCGAGCCATCGTGGACGAATTCGAGGTCGCAGTCCTCGAAGAACTCGGTGATGTACATACTCGACCGATAATGGAAGTATTGGTCGTTGCCGCAAACGATGTCGGCCAAGGCCCGCAGGTTTCTAGGTCTCCACTTCATAGGCTGAAACATATCGTGACCCGCGAGTGCTGCCTAGCAGTCTCAGGCCCAGACGTGTGGACGAGGCGACTCGCGATGTCTGCCTACAGCACGCGGTTTTGGCGTTGTATGTCCTACCCTTATTTGGCATAAGGTAGGCACCAGCGGGGCCACGGGGCACTGTTGATCACTCGCTATCGGGCGGCACGGGCCGGCTCGGTAAGTCCATCGCTTCGGGCGGTCGCGGGTGTGTCACCGACGAAAGGTCGGTCATTGTCCCACATAGAGGCCCACCATGCCCGATCTCAACTTCGACCAACTGTGCGAATTGTTCGCTTACACGCCGAAAGGCCGCCCCCTCGACAGTGACGAGGTAGCGGACCTGCTGCGCGTCCACCCCGGCACCATGTCTCAGCATCGTCTGCGAGGAACCGGACCACGCTATTTCTCGCCACCCGGTACGCGCCGGGTCTGGTACGCGGAGAGCGACGTTTTGGCGTGGCTGGCATCCGGCGCGAAGCGCAGCACCAGCGAGCCGGTCGCGGCCTGAGGGCCGTCCACCGAACCAATCATCAGCGGGGTCTCGTCGGAAAGCGGCGTGATCTGAGTCACTTCCACAGACCCGGTGGGAGGCTTCGACCAACGTCCGAACACCGCGCAAGGAAAAGGCGGCGGAACGCACGTACGCCCCGCCGCCCAGGAGTGATCATGAACACGAGCGTTATACCACCTACGGCCCCAGGTTCTCAAGCCGAGGCGGGGGAAGGCGATACCGATTGGTCCACCTACCGGGGCCACTGCCATCTCGACCTCGACCTGACCGCCATACTGACGGAGGCCCAGAACACTGCCAGGCGCGCCCAGATCGCACGTTCGGCCTCCAGTGAGCTTCCCACCCCCAAGGTGCCGGAAGCGGCTGCGGACGCCCTGTCATGGCCCCCAGGCAGGGCTGGTGTCATCGCCCGGTTCCTATTTCAGACCAGCTACTCGCCAATCCAAGAGGTTGCGATTGCGGCCACGCTGGGTCTGCTAGCCGGGGTGTGCGGTCGTGCGTACCGGACGCACACGGACCGCGACCTGGCACTCTACATGATCTTGGTCGCCAAGAGCGGGGTCGGCAAGGATGCCATGCATGACGGCATCCCCATGATGCTCGATCTCGCCGAGCAGCCGAGAGCACGGGCCTTCCTGCGCGCTCAGGACTTCGTGAGCGGCGAGGCGCTGCACAAGGAGCTTCTGCGCGAACCGGGCTTCCTGTACCTTCAGGGCGAGTTCGGCCGGAAGCTGAAGCGCATGGGCAACGTCCAAGATTCTCCCATGCAGACGTTCCGGACCGTCCTCACCAACGCTTTCGCCAAGCAGCATTTGGAGGGCAAGACTTACAGCCGCACCGAGGACAGTCTGACTGGTGTGGACTGGCCCGCGCTATCGTTTTTGGGCGAGACCACCCCTGCCACGTTCTTAGAATGTCTCACCCCCGACATGATGGCCGACGGGTTCCTCTCGCGCTTCCTGATCGTCGGCTACGAAGGCGGCAAGCCACGACCAAACCGGCAGCGGGACGCCGTGCTAGCACCGGGCGATTTACTGGCGTGGCGCGACCTAGTTGACCACGCGGTAAAGTACTCAACACTTTGCAGCTTCACCGATGCTTTCGCTGCTCCTCCAGGTTTGGATGCCATAGTGGCGACACCCGACCCAGACGCCGAGGCCATGCTGGACAAATTCGACGATGATACCCGCGACCGACTGAACGCCACCGAGGACGAGAGCGAGCGTCCCGTCTGGAGCAGAGCACACCTGAAGGCGCTCAAGGTGGCGGGGTTATTGGCCGTGGCCGACAACTACCTGCACCCGGTCGTGGGGGTCGATCACGTGGACTGGGCGCTCGCCCTGGTCGGTCGTGACATCGAGACGTTCCGCCGGAACCAGCGGGAGGGGAACATCGGGGCGGACGACGATGCCCGGACCCGCAAGCTCGTCGCCATCCTCAGGGATTACCTCACGCGACCGAGCATTCCAGCGGGCTACAAGGTTCCCCCTAAGATGCACAGGGACGGGCTGGTGCCCCGGTCCTACCTACAGCAGCGCAGTTCCACGCTACCCGCCTTCAGTAACCACAGGTTCGGGGCGGGCAAGGCACTCGACGAGGCGCTCCGCAGCATGACGGCCAACGGATGGTTGATGGAGGCCAGAAAGACCTCGGTCGTGGACGGTTATGGGCACCACGGGGTGACCTACCGGATTCTCGATTTGCCCGAACAGACGCCTTAAGACGCCTTCAATTGAGGGGAACCCCTTAAAGCCGGAAAGCGCGGAAATCCGGGGAGTGTAGGGGGAATTTGAATACTTTAAGACTTTAAGAGACCCCTACCTACTACCCTTCCGCCATAGGGGTGGGGCAGGGTTTAAGCCTTAAAATCTTAAACCTCTACGTGTCGGCTTGGGTCTCTTTGCCGCCCTCACGGTGGACCTGCATCAATCGCCACTGCACGTAGTTTTTATGGCGGCAGGAATGGCACGAGAATGACCCAACCTGGTCGTGCTTCATATCGAGGAAGAAACGCCAGGGCATGTGGTTAGCGGCGCTGCACGCCTCGCAATTCACAGGGACGGTCACCTGCTCGAAGCCGAAGCCGTCGTCCTCCCGCGTGACCTTCCACGTCTGCTTGCACTCGGGATTAAAGCAGTGGACGTGCTGCCCGTCTCGCAAGAGGCCTGCGCGCCGCTTGTTCAATTCGCCACACGAGCACTCGAACTTCACCTCCTCGCCGAGGCCGGAGAAGGTCATGGTCCCTTTGGCAAGCCGCCGAAGTTCCGATTGCACCTCCTTTACCTTCGCACGGATGCGCGCCCGATCGCCGTATGCTGGTATGTCGTCGTTGCGGTGTTCGGGCAGGTGAGCATGGAGCGCCAGCTTGGCCAGCGCATTCCAGAGCTTAGCAATCTTCTTCGGGTTGAAGCCGATCTCCGTCCCAACCTCCACGTACTCCTCGTCCTCTAACTTCACACCGGGGCGGGCTGGTGACTTACTGATACTAAGGGTGAGGGTCTTGCCGAGATGCTCGTCCACCTCCTTGATGAGCGTGTTGACGACGGCGCCGGGTTGCCAGCGCCGCAACTGCTCGTGCGAGATGTAGTCGTGCCGCTGGCGGAGACGGTCGTAGCAGACCCGCTCCAGCGCCAACCGAGCCTCCAAGGCAGCATAGGTCACGCTCTGGTCGGTGTCCTCATCCAGCAGCGCGTCAATCCGCTCGATGACTGGGTCTAGGTTTATCATCCCTGCTCCCTGGCACCGTGTGGTCAGCGTGTCACCGCGCAGCTTTGCGGTGCATCTGATTACCAATCATCGGGTCCTTGTTCGTCAGCTAGACGTAAGCACCTGTTCCGAAAAGAAAATGCGAGCTTGACGCATAACGAACAGGGTAGGTTCGACCACATTCACACCTCGATCAGGCTTCGGAGCACCAATATGTCCACAGACATCAACACTCGTGTATCGCTCTCCCTCCACCCGCAGACCGTCACGAAGATCGACGGCTTCTCGGAAGAGACGAGGGGCTACATTGCCGGAACCGAGCGCGCGCTACACGAGGCCTACAGCGGCATCTCGTCGGTCCACGCCGCCATGGACGCGGCGAAGAAGGACCCGACGCTCAACGACGCGGCCCGCGTCATCAAGGTGGACGACCTGGCGCAGCGCACCTTCCAGCGGCTCGCCAAGTTGTTCGACGCCGAGAGCACGCGGCTCGACAAGGGGATCGCGCTGCAGGAGGAGAAGCTGTCCGCGCCGGTGCAGGCAAAGGCCTCGCACTACCTGGCAGCCGAGGTCCGCGCATTCGTGCGTGAGATGCCGGACAACGACCGAGCGTTCTTCATCCGCTCGGCCATTCGCAAGGGCGACGACATCACGGCCACGGCCTGCCTGGGCGGTCCCGCGTATCTCAGCGGCCTGAACGACGAGATGCACGGTGTGCTGCTCAAGACCTACCACGAGCACAACGCCCCGGATGAGGCTGCCAAGCTGAAGGTGATGCTCGGTGCCAGGGCCCTCATCGCTGAGCGGGGAGGGCTGCTGCACTCCCAGCTGGAGAACGCAGTCGGTAGGCCACCGCACGAGGTTCGACTGCTGCGCGAGGCCAAGGACCGCTCCGACAAGGCGTTCGCCGTCTGACTGTTCCCACCCTGATGAGAACACGACTCCCATGACCGAGATCACCAAACCCGACTGGATGAAGAACTTCGTCCCCAAGCCCGTGGCCAACAAGGGCCGCTGGCAGAAGGGGCAGAGTGGCAACCCCCGTGGCAGACCCCCTGGGCGACCGGATGCCCGGACGAAGATCACACGCGCGCTGCTGGACGACGGACACGCGGTCGCCCGCGTCGTGATCGACGCCGCTCTCGAAGGCGACCTACAGGCCTGCAACATCATCCTTGCCCGCATCGCGCCCGCCCTGCGTCCCGAGGCGCAGCCGGTGCAGTTCGAGTTCGATCCGACCGCCAGCACAGTGGCGCAGGTCGAGGCCGTGTTGGCGGCAGTCGCCAGCGGTGGCGTCCCCGTGGATCTGGGCAAGCAGCTAATTGAGTCCGTGAAGGCGCTGGCGGACGTTCGAGCCGTCGAGGAGTTGGAGGCTCGACTCGCGGCGCTGGAGGCCAAGCAGTGACCACGAACACCGAGGAGATGACGACGTGCCGATAATCAAGTGCGGGACCAACCGCGTGGCCGCCGACGAGCCGGAAGATGACCACACGCACGTTCAGGTCGTGTGGTTCGGCCCGCCCAAGGACGGCATCCACAGGACGGTCTTTGAGGGACCGCTGGAGCCAATCGAGAAGTACGAGGAGGCGGTGGCCTGGGCCTGCGAGATGGCCGAGCAGATGGTTCACCCGCTGTACGTGCTCCCAATGACCGGGCCGGAGGTTCTACAGAAGCCCAAGGTGCAGAAGGCCTTCGCTGAACTAACCCCGCAGCAGCGTGGTGATCTTCGCCGCGAGGTGGTGACCATGCTCGTGGGTATCATGCGTGACTGCCACGACCGTCGCGTTCGGGCCGATGCGCATGCTGTGCTGGTCGACTTCGGCGTCATTCGGGGCTGACCACGGTGGCCCGTGTCCGCACCATGCTGGCGCGCGTGTCGCGTCTTGAGGTCGGGGACCGTCCGTCGCCCTTCGTCGCCGCCTACGGTTCGTTCGAGGCCTTCACAGCGTGGTGCGAGGCAGACATGGAAGCGGGCAGGTTGGACCGCGCCGATGGGCGCTCGATCCTCGCCGCTCTGGCACGGTGGGAGCGGGACGGTGCCTGGGGTGCCTGGCGGCGGGCGGGCAACTGGCAGAGCGGCCACAATCGGTGAGAGAGCCGGTACCAACCTGGCTGGCCAACTGGCGCGCGGCAAACGGGGTGTCCGTGGCGGACAAGCCCGACCCGGCACCCACACCCGCCCCGGTTATGCGGACGGCCCCGACGGTGCGGGCCGACAGTCAGGGCTACGCCGAGCCGCGCGAGTGGCCCTACGACGGGTGCCTTCGCCGAGAGCCGGTGCTGGACCATGACGTGACGCCGCCCCGCGTGGTCAGGCGGGTGGGATGGCAGCGGTGCATGAGGTGCCGCAGGCCGTTCTGGTCGGACGACGTTGTGCGGCTGCGCCTGTGCACGAGCGGCGGAGCCGGGTGTCGCCGCCTCGAGGAACAGGGAATTTAGGGTTGGTGCGACGACGGGACTTGAACCCGTGACCCTCCAGGCCGTACATTCGGCAGTGCGACCCACCGAATACGTAGCGCCTCGGATGCTCTATCCAGCTGAGCTACGCCGCAATCTCGTCAACCCTTGTCCGCCTTGCGCTTACGCAGGCCGGGCTTGCCGACGGCACGGCGCTTGGCGGTGACCTCCTCTTCGACCTGGCGGAACTCAGGCTCCAGTTCCTTCAACCGCTCGACCAAGCCGGACAAATCATACTCATTCGTCAGCTTGCCGCCGTGCGTGGCGTAACGCTGGTTGCGCTTCAAGAGACCTGCCTTCTCAAGGTTCGCGATCCAGTGCTGCACCTGCCGGGGTCCGATGCCGAGCCGCTCCGACAGCCTCTGCTTGCTGGGGTAGGGCTTCCGCTCCGGGTCCCACCAAAAATCCGCAAGATGAACGAGGATAGCAAGTTCAATTGGCTTGAGCTGGAGCCGCCGCTGCGCCTTGAACAGGAGCGAGGGCACGATGGAGAAGCCCTGCGCGAGAACGGCCTTACCCCACTTCCTCTCGGATGTGCTGTCGGCTTTGCGCTTGCTGACGGGCATCTTCAAAACGGTTGCGGTCTTCTTCGTGGTCATGATAGTCTCGCGTCGATTGGCGTTGTGCATCATATCTACGCTTAAATCGCGGATTTGGAAGGGTAGGGGACGAGCAGAATCCCGCCAGACCCTCTGGAGCCTGACGCCCGGTGCTACTGGCGAGAATGATCTACTAAAGCAGCACGTATTCACGCAGCACACGTTCATCCGGTACGAACGAGTATCCATGAGTACCGGACGAGAACACCCGGTGGGTTCGCCGATTTTTCGACCTTGCCGCGCCGAATCGCACCCTGCCGTCGACTACTGCCCCGGCACGCGAACACGTTAGAAATGTGGTAGAACGCTAGGCATGGTCGAGCGAACGCCTACCGGCATTGCCACACAAGCCACTGTTTTCATTAGGAGAAGGTGGTGGACGCACTAGGGCTCGAACCTAGGACCCGCTGATTAAGAGTCAGCTGCTCTACCAACTGAGCTATGCGTCCACACCGGCCTGCAGGAAAGGAGGCCGCGCCAGCGATTCGAGGTGCGATTCGCCAGCGGGAGGCGGTCACATAGGGCCTGTGGCGAAAGGTGCAAGCCCTTCCGGCACATCAATCCGCATCAGGTCGAAAGAAGCCCGCCGCCGCGCCCCTGCGTGTTCCAGCGATAGACCATCATCAGCGCGCCGATGCACAGCATGTTGGTCATCATCGAAGACCCGCCGTGGCTCATGAAGGGAAGGGGAATGCCCACCACGGGCGCCAGCCCCATGACCATCAGCAGGTTGATCGCGATGTAGAAGAACATGGTCGCCACCATGCCCGCCGCCAGCAGCCGGTCGAACCGGGTTTGCGCCGCGCGCGCGACCTTGAGCCCCCAGTAGAGGATCAGGCCGAAGGAGACGATCACGAACAGGCCGCCCAGGAAGCCCCATTCCTCCGCCATCGTCGCGAAGACGAAGTCGGTATGTGGTTCGGGCAGGTATTGCAGATGGCTCTGCGAACCCTCGTTGAAGCCTTTGCCGGAGAACCCGCCCGATCCGATCGCGATCTTGGACTGGGTGATGTGGTAGCCGCTGCCCAGCGGATCGCTTTCCGGATCGAGGAAGGTCGTCACACGCCGCTGCTGATAGGGTTTGAGCGCGAAACTATAGGCCAGCGGCACGGCGACCGCTGCTGCCGCACCCGCCGTCAGAAACCAGCTCATCGGCAGTCCGGCGAGGAACATCACCACCGCGCCCGAGAACAGGATGGCGAGCGCCGTGCCGAGGTCGGGCTGCATCAGCACCAGCCCCACGGGCATCGCGATGATCACTCCTGCGGGCACCAGCGCGCGCCACGAGTCGATCATCCCCGTGGGGAGGGTGTCGTAGAACCGGGCGAGGGCGAGGGCGACTGCCGGCTTCATCAGCTCGGACGGCTGGATGCGGATCGGGCCGACTTCGAGCCAGCGCTGGCTCCCGCCGCCCATCGCGCCCGCGGCCTCCACCGCGACCAGCAGCAGCAGGATGCCGATATAGGCGGGATAGGCCACCAGCTTCACGAAGTCGCGCGGCATGCCCGCGATGACGAGCGCGACCACCATGAACACGCCGAAGCGTATGAGATGCGAGGACGCAAAAGGCGAAAAGCTGCCCCCCGCCGCCGAGTAGAGCACGGCGGCTCCGAAGCAGGTGAGCAGGATCAGCGGGGTCAGCATCGCCCACGGCTGGCGCGCGATAGGGGCCGGGATTACCGAGCTCATTGCGTCTCACCCTGCCTTGTAGTTGCGCCAGCGGCCGGTGTGTCGGCTGGCGCATCGAAATCGGTGCGCCGCGCACGGCGGGGATTGTCTCGCGCGAAGGCCTCGCTGCGCTGCGCCTCGATCCGTGCCTCGGCATCCACGCGGGCCTGGATTTCCCGGTCGAGCGGTGCGCTGGGCGGGATGGCCTCGCCCGCCGCGCGCGCATATTCCTCGTAGCGGCGCTGCAGGCGCTCCTGTGCGGTTCCGCCCCATTCCTTTTCGAGCGCCCTGAGGGCGTCCATGCCCTTCTGCGGATCGAACAGGAAGGTCATCACGTCGCGCGCGATAGGGTAGGCCGCGCCCGATCCGCCGCCATGCTCGATCACCACCGCGCCTGCGTAGCGCGGATTGTCGAAGGGCGCGAAGAACACGAACAGACCGTGGTCGCGATACTTCCACGGGCCGCTCTTGCCGTCCGACACGCTGAGCGAGACGACCTGCGCCGTCCCCGTCTTGCCCGCCATCAGCACATCCTCGATCGGCAGGCGTGCGCGCCCGGCCGTACCGGGGCCGTTGACCACGTCGCTCATCGCCTGGCGGATATAGGCGATCTGTTCGCGGTTGAAGTCGAGCGAGGCGAAGCGCTTGCGCTCGTTCGTCTTGATCATCCCCGGCTCGACGTGGCGCCCGGTCGCGATGCGGGTCGCCATCACGGCCAACTGCAGCGGATTGGTGAGATAATAGCCCTGGCCGATCGAGGCATTGACCGTGTCGTAGGGCTGCCATTCCTGCTCGTATTTCTTCAGCTTCCATGCCGGGTCGGGCACGGTCCCGTAGAACTGGCTGGCGACCGGCAAATCGAATTCCTGGCCGAGGCCGAACTGGCGGGCGTAGGCGGCGACCTTGTCGAACCCGACCTGCTGGGCGAAGTGGTAATAGTAGCTATCGCAGGACTGGTAGACGCTCTTGGCCATGTCGACCCGGCCATGGTTGCTCCAGCAGTTGAAGAAGCGGTTGCCGATCCGCCGTCCTCCGCCGCACATGATGGCCTCGTCTGGCGCAATGCCTTCGTGGAGGAACGCCATCGCGTGCATCGGCTTCACGGTGGAGCCGGGCGGGTAGAGGCCCTTGAGCACCTTGTTGCGCAGCGGCACCCGCTCGTTCTCGCTCAGCATCGCGTATTCGACGCTGCCGATCCCGTCGGAAAAGCTGTTCGGGTCGAAACTGGGCATGGAGGCCATGCACAGCAGGTCGCCGGTGAGGCAGTCCATCACCACCACCGATCCGCTTTCGAGGCCGAGGCGGCGCGCGGCATAGTCCTGCAGCGGGCCGTCGATGGTCAGCTGGATCGGGTCGCCCTGGACGTCGGGCCGGGTGCTGAGATCGCGCACGATCCGGCCCGAGGCGGTCACCTCCACGCGCCGCGCGCCGGGCTTGCCGCGCAATGTCTGCTCGAACTGCTTTTCGACCCCGTCCTTGCCGATCTTGTAGCCCGGCGTGATCAGCAGCGGGTTGCGATCCTCCTCGAACTCCTCGCGGCTCGCCGCGCCCACGTAGCCGAGCAGGTGCCCGACCGAGGGGCCGGTGGGGTAGTAGCGCGAAAAGCCCCGCTGGGGCACCACGCCGGGCAGCTCGGGCAGGCGGATGCTGACGGCGGCGAAGGCATCGTAATCGAGCCCGCTGGCGACCTCGATCGGCGCGTAGCCCGCCGATTCGTCGATCTTCTTGCGCAGGTCGCGCATCTTCGCATCGTCGAGTTCGAGCAGCGTGGCGAGGGTCTGCAACTCGCGCTCGCCATCTTGCAATCGTTCGGGAATGATATCGACGCGAAAGTCCGCCTGGTTGGACGCCAGCGGAGCGCCGTTGCGATCGAGGATCCAGCCCCGGCGCGGCGGGATCAGCGTCAGGTTCACGCGGTTGCTCTCGCTCTCGACCGCGTACTTGTCGTTCTCCGCGATGGCGAGATAGCCCATCCGCCCCGCCAGCAGCATGCCGACCGACAGGCCGCCGACGCCCAGCACGAAGCTGCGGCGGTCGAAGCTGTTGGTCAGCGTGCTCTCGTTGAGCACGGGCTTGGTGAGGCCGAAGGGCATCAGGAAACGGTCCGGAAACGCATGAGGCGAAGTCTGTCGAGGCGCGAGACGATGAAGGCGACGAAGGGGTAGGCGATAATCGAAAGCAGCAATTGGGGCACGATGCTGGCGAACAGCGGCAGGCTCAACCGGCTGCCCGAGACGAGCGTTGCCGTGAGAATGTAGATCACCACGATGATCGACGCGATCAGCCAGTCCTGCGCGAAGCCGCGCCAGGGAAAGCGCATGTCGATGATCTCGATCGCAAGCATCGTCGCCGAAAAGAGCAATATAGCCGATCCCAATGGCTGCCCACTGAACAGATCGTCCCAGATGCCGAAGATGATGCCCGACCAGATCGGGAGCACGCCGGGGCGCAGCAATCGCCACGCGAGCAGGAACAGGAACCCGATGGGCGGCAGCAGCGGGCCTGCGGTCGCGATGGGCACGCTCTGCAGGTAGGACGCCAGAAGGATCGTCGCCCAGGGCACGAACACCAGCAGGAAGGGGGACTGGTCGCGGTTGATCTGCCGCCCGAACCTGTCGCGCCGCGTCTTGTAGGCGCGCCGTTCGATCATGGCGTGACCAGCCCCGGTTCGCGGGTCTCCCCGCTGCCTTCGTCCGCCTCGTCGTCCGCAGTAACGGTCCGGTTGGAGCCGATCGCTTCCTCGATCGGGGTCTCCGCACCGCGCAGCGCATCGGGCTGCCACACGGGTTCGACCGCAACGTAGTCGGTCGCCGCCGGATTGCTGATGATCCGCGCCACCGCGCCATCGTCGGTCAGGCGGGTCACGATGGCGACCGCGATGCCGGGGCGATAGAGCCCGCCCGCGCCGCTGGTGACGAACACGTCGCCGCGTTCGAGCGGATTTATCCCGAGATTGATCAGGCGGATGTTGATCAGGCCATCGCCGCGCCCTTCGGCGAAGGCCACCGTGTTGTCGCCCGCACGGCGGACCGGCAGCACGCTCTCGCTATCGGTGATCAGCAGCACGCGCGAGGAATGGCGCGCCGCCTCCAGCACCCGGCCGACGATGCCGCGCTCGCTGCGGACCGGCATGCCCGGCTTTACGCCGTCGGATCGGCCTGCCCCGAGATAGGCGAAGCGCCGCGTGCTGACGCTGCTCGATCCCACCAGGCGTGCGACGGCGACAGGCGCAACCTCGGTTTCGCGCAGGCCCAGCAGCGCCTTTAGCCGGCGGTTTTCCTCTTCGGTCGCGCGCGCTTCGGCTAGGCGGATGCGCGCGATCTCCACCTCCTTCTTGAGGTCGGCGTTCTGCTGCCCCGCTTCGAGATAGCCCTGGACCGATTCGAAAAATCCGCGACCGCCGCTGCGCGCACCGGCATTGACGCTCGCAACCGGCTGGGTCGCGTCGCCGAACAGGCCGCGCAGGCCGCTGAAGGATGCAGGCTGGATCAGCGATACGACCAGCAGCACGATGCCGAGCAGGATCGCCAGAACGATCGCCACGTAGCCCGTGAAGGCGCTGTATTGAGCCTTCTTGGAATGCCCCGAGATCCGCTGTTTCGACCCCGACAGGGCCATATTTCCTCCGTCCGGTTAGTAACTTCTAACCATTGGCCCGGTAGCTTAGGCCGTCATCAGAACGCCGCGGAAGACCGGGTCTTCCATGGCGCGACCCGTGCCCACCGCAACGCAGGACAGCGGATCTTCCGCGATGCTCACGGGCAGGCCCGTTTCCTCGCGCAGGTGCTCGTCAAGCCCGGTGATGAGCGCGCCGCCCCCCGTCAGCACGATCCCCTGGTCGACGATATCGGCGGCAAGTTCGGGTGCGGTGTTTTCCAGCGCGATCCGGACACCTTCGACGATCGCACCGATAGGCTCGGATAAAGCTTCTGCGATATGGGACTGATTGATGGTGATCTCTTTCGGAACACCATTCACGAGATCCCTACCCTTGATGGTGATCGTCTCGCCCACGCCATCGGCAGGCGCCACGGCCACGCCGTAATCCTTCTTGATCCGCTCCGCCGTCGACTCGCCAATCAGCAGGTTGTGGTGTCGGCGCACGTAGGAAACGATCGCCTCGTCCATTTTGTCGCCGCCGGTGCGCACGCTGGTGGTGTAGGCGAGGCCGCGCAGCGAAAGCACCGCGACTTCGGTGGTGCCACCGCCGATGTCGACCACCATCGAACCCACCGGCTCGGTCACCGGCATATCCGCACCGATTGCGGCGGCCATCGGTTCGAGGATCAGGTACACCGCGCTCGCACCCGCGTTACTGGCGGCATCGCGGATCGCGCGCCGTTCGACCGAGGTCGAGCCCGAGGGCACGCAGATCGTGATTTCGGGATAGCGGAACAGGCTCTTCTTGCCGTGCACCTTGCGGATGAAGTGCTTGATCATCTCTTCCGCGATCTCGATGTCCGCAATCACCCCGTCGCGCAGCGGCCGGATCGCCTCGATCGAGTCGGGCGTCTTGCCCATCATCATCTTCGCATCGTCGCCCACGGCCTTGACGCGCTTGATCCCGTTGAGCGTTTCGATGGCGACCACCGACGGTTCGTTTAGGATGATGCCCTGATCGGGCACGTAAACCAGCGTGTTCGCCGTGCCGAGGTCGATCGCCATGTTCTGCGTGCCGAACTTCAGAAGATTCGAGAAGAAACCCATAGGAATATGTAATCCGTGCCGATCTGGCGGTCGGCATTGCGAGAGGTTGAAGGGACGGGCCGGTACAGCCTGCCTGCCAAGACACGGCCCCTAGCGCCCCGTAGCGAAAAACGCGACGCTTTTAAGCAGAAATTGGGCGTAAATGCGCGCGCGCCGTCGAATTTTTCCACCGCCTTGGCTACGCACACGCAAATGGCCACCATCAGACGTCTGCCCGAAGCGCTTATCAACCGCATTGCTGCGGGCGAAGTGATCGAGCGCCCGGCCGCCGCGCTCAAGGAATTGCTGGAAAATTCCATCGATGCGGGCGCGAGCAGGATCGCGGTGTCGCTGGAGGACGGCGGCATCGGCGCCATCGAAGTGGTCGACGATGGCTGCGGGATGGACGAGGCGGCCCTGTCGCTCGCGCTCGAACGGCACGCAACCTCCAAGCTGCCCGAAGACCTGGTCGGCGAGGGCCATGCGCTCGAGCGAGTCGCCACGCTCGGCTTCAGGGGCGAGGCGCTGCCCAGCATCGCCAGCGTCGCGCGCTTCACGCTCGAAAGCAGGCCCCACGATGCGGACACGGGCTGGCGGCGCGTGGTCGACCATGGCCGCGTGGTCGAAGACAAGCCCGCCGCCGTCCCGCCCGGCACGCGCGCGCGGATCGAGGATTTCTTCCGCGAGGTGCCCGCGCGCCGCAAGTTCCTGCGCACCCCGCGCAGCGAATATGCCGCCTGCCAGGACATTGTGCGCCGCCTCGCCATGGCGCGGCCCGAGATCGGCTTCACCTTTTCCAACAACGGGCGCCGCATCTTCCAGCTTCAGCGCGGTGAGGCTCTGCCCGAGCGCGTGGTGCGGCTCGTGGCGCGCGAGCTGAAGGACAATTCGGTCCCGATCGACCTCGCGCGCCAGATCGATGGCGGGGGCGAGATGACGCTGACCGGGATTGCCGGGCTGCCGACCTACAACCGCGGCGTCGCGGATCACCAGTACCTGTTCGTCAACGGGCGCCCGGTGAAGGACCGCCTGCTGGTGGGCGCGGTGCGCGGGGCCTATGCCGAGATGCTTGCGCGGGACCGCCACGCGGTGCTCGCGCTGTTCCTCGACCTGCCGCCAGAGGAAGTCGACGTGAACGTCCATCCGGCCAAGAGCGAGGTGCGCTTCCGCGATCCACAGGGCGTGCGCGGGATGATCGTGGGAGGATTGCGCGCTGCGCTCGCCACCGGCGACAAGCGCAGCGCGCAGGCGCCCGATGCGAACGCAATGGCGAAGTGGCAGGCGGAGCCGGTCGCGCCGCCGCCTGCAGCAGG
>MDTG01077504.1_pt1 | contig 33360 bp, 29 predicted proteins | sample 811421 | NCBI WGS metagenome assembly MDTG01 (sample SAMN05326645, study PRJNA326480) | marine metagenome | isolation source: seawater | place: Pacific Ocean: South East | collected 2011
TCTAAATCGGACGCTTATTTTAGTCTTATCTCCATCAAGAATAAAGCTTTTTATTTTTTTTAATTTAATGTTGTAATCACCGACGTCTGTTGATGGCCTAAATTTAATTTCTTTTGTAGTATTTCTATTAACTTTTACTTTAGACGCAGATATGCTTTTTTTCTTATTAAATACATGTTTACCATAATCTAAAAGCTTGCATACAATTGGTTTAGCATTAGACGGAGACACCTGTACCAAGTCTAATCTTGCCTCTTTGGCAGCATCAAGTGCTTTGTTAAAATTTACAAGGCCAATTTTTTCACCATTAGAACCAATCAGCATAACTTCTTCAGCTCTAATTTTTTCGTTGATTGGGGTAATATTTTTCTTTGAAGAAACTATGAGAACACCTACTACTCAGTAAAAGAAAATAAATATAGCATTAATAATTTTTTAACAAGAACTTTGTTATGGCTGGATGAAATTTATAGATTTGCATTTTACGGGAATTTTATACTAAAAATTTAATTTGGCAATATTTATGGCTGAAGTAATGAATGCTTCCAAACGCCATCTGACAGATTGAAAACCTCTCTTTTATTTATTCTTTGTTCGTGCCCTTCCCAAAACTCGAAGTAATATGGAACAAAGGAGAAACCACCCCAGTATTCAGGACATTTTTTTAAATCATTATTTTTTAGAGATTTATTATAATTTTCTTTGACTTTATTATAAGATTCTATTGGATTTGATTGGCTAGATGAAATAGCTAATGCATTTTTTTCTTTCGATCTATTAAAAAAATATTTTTGATTGTATTCGTTAGAAGTTCTTTTTATTTTAGCCTTCATTCTTATTTGTACATTTATGCTTGACCAATACATCAACGCGGCCACTTGATTATGAGAATTAAAAGCGGATGCCTTTGGAGACTTATAATTACTAAAAAAAATAAACTCATCATTAGTAATAAATTTTAGATTTACATATCTTGCATCAACTTCATCTATTTGATTATTAAAAGATGAAATTGAAATAGCTTCAATAACTTTTTGGCCAGCATTTAAGGCCTCATTATACTTTGCTTCAAATAGCAGGTAAGGTGCCTCTTGATTTAAATTATTGAATTGAATCATTTTTTAATATTTATTTACAATAATTATATATGTCTTATTGCTATGTAATAAAGAGCTATAAGAATAAAACCTTTAAACAAAAAAAGCTGCATAATGCAGCTTTTTTTGTTTGTGTTTATTAAAAATAAAAGCTAGTCGATGTATTTAAGTTGTTGCTTCAACTCTATCGCAGGCTCGGGTAAATCCTTAAAAACTTTCCAAGCTATTTTTGTACTTGGAATAAGAACTGTCCAAAGTGTGGTGAAAATTGCAACAAAATAAATATAGAGGCTTTTGTTTGATACAAACCATTCCTCGAGCTGTCCCTTATAAGGAGCTATAACATTTGTATAGTAATCAACGGATGCGTTTGCACCGTGCATTATTTCTTCTTCATCACGAAATATTATTGAACCTATTCCTGAGAGCCCTGGCCTAACTTGTTTTATAATATTTTGAGTATTCATTGAATAAGCTTCAAATGTTTGTGTTGTAAGGGGTCTTGGGCCAATAACGCTCATATCTCCAAGTAATATATTCAGAAGCTGTGGTAATTCATTTATTTTAGTTTTACGCAAAAATCTGCCAACTGGCAGCACTCTAGGATCACCTTTTATTGTAACTGTACCGGTTCCGATATTGGCACTATTTTTGAGCATAGTTGCAAACTTAAATAATTTGAATTCATGGCCTCCGATACCAATACGCTCTTGTAAAAAAAATACCTCACCCTCACCTGTTAGCTTAAGTATTATTATTATAGGGATCAAAAGAGGTGAAAGAATTAATAATGCTGTGCTTGAAAATAAAATGTCAAAAAAACGCTCCATTATTACATCCTTTGGTCTAAATACTTGCCAGTTTCTTTATGAGCAAATTCAGGCAAGATTCCGAAATATAATTCAATAATATCTTCTTTTTTCCAAGTACCTTTTCGCCTAAGATCTTCAATTCCATCCATAAAATCATTTAACTTTTTTTCATCAAAATCAGGTTGATTTTTTATAACGCCTACTGTTTTAAACCTCTTCATATCTAAAGTTTCATTATTAGTAAAAAATTCCTCGAAATCCTTTTCGCCAGTTGTATCACTTTTGAAGAAGTAGCATGGCCATCTTTTTTTAGCTAATAGTTCTGCTGTCGAATCACGAGCTTCATCTTCAGATATACATTCATAACTCTCATAACCACGTTCTCTCAAATAACGAACAGCGATCTCAGAGAAAGTTATCTGATGAAGTTTGTCACTAAGTTTAGGGAAAAATATATCCCTATTTTCTCCAAGCAGCCCAGATAGTAGACACAATTCTCCAGATTCTTGGAATGTTACAAAATAACGTAGAACATCATTTGGAGCAGAAAACGGTTGCTTTTTTGCAAAACGCTGGTTGAAACCATGAAGCAAAGACCCATCTGAAAAAGCAACATTAGCAAAACGAGCCATTGAAATTTCTTGAGTCAAGCTCTCACGCATTAAGAACATTTCCATAATACGCTTACTCGCGCCCATCATATTTACCGGATTTGCAGCTTTATCGGTTGAAACACAGAAATATTTTTTGGCGCCCATTTCTTTTGCTAATCTTAAGGTCTTAATGGTGTTAAATATATTAACCATAGTCATACGCATAAGTGTGTAAGGATCTTTTTCACTTCTGACATGTTTTAAAGCTGATAGATTAAATACATAATCGTAAGGACCTTCTTTTTTCATGAGCGCATCAAATTCTTTAGATCCACAGTCAACTGCAAACGTTTTAAATTCACCATTTCCATAACCAATAGTACTGCGAAGATCTCGCACAAGCTCAACCATGTTGTTTTCAGATATATCCACAACATGAAGTGCTTTTGGATCACGTTTAAAAATCTCTCTGGTGACTGCTTGACCGATAGAGCCTGCAGCTCCAATTACTAGAAATCGTGCATTAGCTACTTCTCTTCCAAGTTTCAGATCAAGATTATCTATATCCTCACAAAATAATGGGATATTTCTTCCAATTAAGTTTAAGGTATTCAAGACTTCCCCATGATTATTAAATAAATTTTCAATAGCTTTTCAATTAATACTTGTATGTTTCTCAATTAACTCCAATTGGCGTCTAATTACCAGATTTTCATCATATAATTTTAATGCTCTTTCTCTGCCTCTATGTCCCATTTTAGCTCTCATAGTCGGATTATTTATAAGATATGCAAGCTTCTTATAAAGTAGATTAACATCCCTAACCGGAATAAGAAAACCAGTCTCACCGTCAATAACCTCTTCACGTGACCCTCGAATATTGGTTGCAACAACTGGGAGTTCCATCATCATCGCTTCAATTATAGATCTAGGCATTCCCTCCCGCCATGATGGTAAGCAAAATATATCCATATTAGCCAACAAAGCTGGAATATCCTCACGCTCACCAGTAAGAATCAATTGAGAACCTAAAACATTTTTTGCATCCTCTATTGCACCATCAACGCTTGAATCATAATCAGAGGATAATCGAGAGCCTATTAGTAAAAAAAATACATCAGGATAATCTAGAGAAAGCATTTTTGCTGACTCGAGAAACTCTACAATACCTTTTTCTTGAACAAGCCGGCTTACCATACCAATAACAAGTTTATCATTTGGCATAACAAGTTCATCCCTCGGATAGGCAACTGTGGGATCAAATCTATTAGTATTTACACCATTACCAATATCAAATATTTTTTGCTTGTTCATAATATTTAGTGAAGCTGCATTTGAGGCATCTTCACTACTTTGAGTAAAAAGTAAATCAGTCATGGGACGCATAGCTATCTCAGCTAAAATAAAAACCAATCTCTTAAAAACTGGCATATCATCATGAAAATAGAAACCGTGAGCAGTGTACACAACAAACGGAACTCTTGCCAAAAAGGCTGCAATTCGACCTAAAAATGCAGCTATGGGAGTATGCACATGAATCACATCAAATGACTCTCGCCTAAAGAAGAAAAAAAGTCTACAGATAGTAGCCAATCCTTTAATTGGTGATAGGCTTCTAGCGATAGGAACTGTCTCAATATCATATCCATCTCGTATTAAGTCATCCACATGTATGCCAGACGAGCATACCGACTTGACTGAATGGCCCTGTTTCAACTGAGCATCAATCAAAGGAATAATTAGTCGCTTTAGCGAGAAATCAACTGCACAAACATGACATATTTTCATGAGAATTCAAGCATAATTTTTAAGAGATAGTATTATTTAATTTTTATATAATCAATTCTTATAATAATTAAAAAGCGTTATTAGTTTTAGGATCGAAAATATTTGAATCCAATACACATACATTAACTCGGCAAATCCGATCATAAGCTCGGTGCCGTAATATGTAATATTTTACCGATGCATCTAGTAATCAAAAAATTAATTTAACTTCTTCGCTGATAAAGTCCATCTCGACTGAAAAGAAAAAACTTAACAGCACCTAGAACAAAAAAGAAAAATATGTAACAAACCAACAACCCAAAAAACAAATATTGACTTGCATTAATTATACAAAAACCTAAGTAAATGAACATCATTGCATCAAAGCTCGTAAGATATAAGATAATGTCTCTTAAACTATATTTAGCTTTGTGTATTTTGCGTGCACTTTTAGAAACATCCAAACTCTCACCAGAGAATAACATCGCGCGATAGTAATTATTTTTCACAGCCAACATTAAAGAAAGCACTATAGCTCCTATTGCTCCTAAAATAAAAAAATTTGAGTTACTAAAATGTTGACTTAATGCATAAGAAATGGAAAAAAAACATAAAGGGAATAAAACAGCATGAATCATATAATCCCAGTAAGCACCATTTATGGAAAAAGACTGGTTGAACCTTGCAACCTCTCCATCACAAAGGTCAAAAATTACATGTAAACGCCAAAGTATTAACCCAATTAAGATATTTAACGGGTCAAAACTTAAGAAACACAGAGCGCTTACAAACCCAGTCAAAAAAAACAAAGCAGTGACCTGATTTGCATTTAGCCCAATATTTAGAAAAATCCAGCTAAAATATATTGAAAACTTAGAAGAGAAGAAAAATAACTTTTTAAAGGCGTCATTATTTTTTTTTACTGCACGTTGTTTAACTTCTTTTAAAGCAATCATTGATCTTCTCCATAAACTTTAAAGTAGTCAGCACTAACATTATCCCATGTATATTTATTAAGAGCATTTTGGTAGCTGCCAACCAACTTATCATAGCTGATTAGGATACTTAATGAGAGTGCATCAGCAAGTGCTTGTTTATCATTTGGTTTACATATCAAGGGGTAGTCTTGAAAAATTTCTGAAACACTTCCTACATTTGTTGCAACAACCTTACAACCACATGAAGCAGCCTCAAGTAATACTTTCGGGAATCCTTCGGATATTGAAGACAGAACAAAAACCTCACTAGTGTTATACAGTTTCACAAGTTTCTCGGTTTCAACATAGCCGAGTATCTTTACGCTATCGTTAAGTTTATTTCTTTCTATTATATCTTCAAGCTTGGTCCTTAAAGGTCCATCTCCGACTATTTTCAACGTAAATTTCTCATATGCTAAGTCAGAATCAAGAAAAATCCTAAAAGCCTCTATTAAAATATCAAAACCTTTTTCGTCCTTCAAGGTCCCGACCGCCAAAAAAGAATGTTCACGATTTTTATTGTTATTTTGATAAATGTCATGTTCGATTCCATTAGATACCTGCTTTACTCGATTATCACCATGAACTGACCTTAGCTTTTTTAGCATAGCTGGTGATATAGCAAAAGCACCATTTAGAAATCGACCAAAGAATTTATACAATTTAGAATTCTCTATACGGTAGAAATCTGTGCCATGAAACGTAATGTAAGCTCTTTTTTGCATTAACTTTGAATACATCGCAATTAACATAAACATGGGGGAGTGTATATGCACTATTTCGCATCGATTTTTATGAAAAAGGATAATTCCTTGTAATGAGAAAATTAAAATTGAGAAAAGACGCTTTACTAGAAAAATAATTTTAGTAAGTAATTTTGCATTTTTAGGTCTAGGTATCATATAAAAGTCACGTTCAACAAGTCTGACCCCATCTACCTCAGGCAACCTTTGACCGTTATCATTTGGTGCTAAAAAAATAGTATTAAATCCGATTTGATTTCCAATTTTATAAGAATGATATCCCATTCCACGGCGCTCTGTTGTTGGATAAGTGCCAACACGAAGTATAACTCGTTTACTCTGGCAAAGATTCAGATCTTTACTTTTTCTCATTTTTTAATTAAAAATCGAAAATCTTAATATTGACTTAATATCATCTGTATTTACTTCGCAAATGTTATTATCAGCTCTATCAGGTGTATACATTTCTGGGATGAGATCAAACAAACTTTCTGGCTCTGAAATGAAAGCCAACACCCTACTCCGAACGTTAAGCTTTTCATTTAAACTATCAAAAACCTCAGTTAATTGACCTTGATTTAAAAATGACTCAAGATCATCAAATCTGAGATCTTTAGATTTTAGATTATGTCTTAAAACTGCAGGCATCGTGAATGCACAAGCCAATCCATGTGGTACACCAAAATGAGCAGTCATAGGATATGAGATTGAGTGACAAAGTGCAGTTCGGGTTTGACTGATAGCCAACCCAGCAAAAAGGCTGCTCTCAGCCATACACTCTCGAGCATCAATTCCAGATTCACTATCTAGCAATCTAGGCAATGCTTCTAGACCAAGTTTAAGTGCTTTGAAAGCATAAAATAAAGTGATGGGAGTTGCAGACTTATTCCAAACAGATTCAGCTGCTTGATTTATAGCATCTAACCCGGTACTTATTGTAGTATCAATAGGGATATCCAATGTTAACTCTGGATCAACATAGGCAACATGAGGAAAACTTTCTGGGCTAGTTATTGAATACTTTTTCTTTTTTTGATAATCCCAAATAGTAGCGAAAGGAGTAACCTCACTACCTGTGCCTGAAGTAGTAGGAATTGTATAAAGTGGAAGTCGTTTTATGGAGTCATGAAGGCTAGGATCATGAAGCAATTCTCTTAAAGTATATTTTTTAAGTTCGGGTAGCAATCCCAATGAAATTATTTTTGCAGCATCAAGACAACTACCTCCTCCAAAACCAATCACAGTATCAATTTTTTTATCTTTTATATTTTCAATATATGTTTGTAACTCATCTATCCCTGGATTTGGGCTAACGCTATCAATCCATATAATGCTGTTTATATTGAGAAACTCAGAAAGATTTGGGTCATTTTCAAATTGTTTACGGCCTCGTGCAGATGAAACAATTAGACAGCTTTGGTCGACAACAGACGCAATCAATTGTGTTCGAACACCGACCCCAAATCGAACAGAAACAGGCATATGATAATTCCAGCTATCAATCATTTTGGCTTCCAATCAATGACATGAGGGCTGATTTATTCTCGATTGGAGTGCTCTTTGGGCGGCCAAGATTATCCCGTGCACCCTTTTGAACTTTAATTTCTATGAATATTGGTCCTTGTAGCTGTCGAATATTAATTAAACACTCTGACAAATTCTCTTTATCTTCGATTGAGAAGACGTGAGCATAATTACAACTTCTGGCAATTTCAGGAAGGTCAATATCAAAACCTACCGTAGGTTGTCCTCCAACAGAATCATGAACACCATTGTTAATTAAAATATGAATAATATTCTTATTGCCACTAGAGCCAACGACTCCTAATGCACCCATATGCATTAGCACTGAACCATCACCATCAATACAAAAAATCTTTCGTTCAATCTGAGTTTGTGCCAATCCTAATGCAATTGATGCAGTATGCCCCATCGAGCCAACTGTTAAAAAGTCATTACTATGTCCTTGTTGTGCTTGTGCTCTGTGTTCATATAACTCGCGAGAAGTCATGCCTGTTGTTGAAACAATAAGATCAGAGTCATCTAGGTGCTCAACTATATTCTTTATGGCTTGTTCTCTAGACATTTGAAATTTTGCTGGATTATCTTGCTTTAAAATGTACTTTTCAAAAGTGCCCTTGCTTACTAAAAGAGCAACTGGTGCCTTAATGTCCTTCATTTGAGTAATCGCTTTGTTGATCAAATCAGACGGTCTCTCGGTATCCGAGCTAAGTTTATACCAAGGTATTTCTAATGAATCCATAAGACTTGTCATAATTCTGCCTTGTTTGACATGCTGAGGTTCATCAATCACGCCTGGCTCACCACGCCATCCAATCATGAGCAACATTGGCAAACTATATACCTCTGAGTCAGCTAATGAGAGTAACGGATTAACAGCATTTCCAATACCAGAGTTCTGCATATACACCAAAGCTGGCTGCCCCGTTCCAAGATAGTGGCCCGCAGCAATGGCAATTGCATTACCCTCATTGGCAGCAATTATATGTTGTTCTTTGCTTGTCGAGTCAGTAACAAAAGCACAAAAATCCTTTAGCAATGAGTCTGGTACACCAGTAAATAAATTAATATCATGGGAGCGTATTAAGTCGAATATTATTTTAGGACTATGCACTATTTTGTTCCTGGTATTAATTCAAGAATATCTTTGATAGATAATAATTTTGAATCTAATTCTGCTGAACGAGAATTTTCAAGAATTGATGTTGCTGCATCAATCATCGCTGGATAGGCAGCTCTTAACATGTGATTAGCATATATAACAATATCAACACCTCTTTTTAGTAACTCTTCCTCTGTAACTTGATTGTAACTAGATGGTACTGCAACTAGTGGCACTCGACGCTCAAAAGTTGCGTATTGATCACAAAATTCAAATATCTCTGCTGAGTCTTTATGACGACTATGAATCATGATACCGTCTGCGCCTGCCCCTATATATGCTTTAGCTCTTTCGACAGCGTCTTTCATACCCGCTTCTAGAATAAGACTCTCTATGCGTGCAATTACCATAAAGTCATCAGTTACCTGAGCTTTTTTACCTGCTTTTATTTTCTCACAAAATCCATCAATGCTATCCTGTTGTTGAGCGACTTCATTTCCAAAAAGAGAATTTTTCTTGAGGCCAATTTTATCTTCAATTATGGCTGCTGAAACGCCTAAGCGTTCTAAAGTACGAACAGTAAACTTAAAATGCTCAATTTTACCGCCAGTATCTGCATCATAAATAATTGGTTTCGTTGTTACCTCTAGAATATCATTTAAGGTTTGAGTTCTCGAAGTGACATCGACTGCCTCAATATCTGGCTTTCCTTTTGCGGTCGATTCCGTAAGGCTACTTCCCCACATGCCGTCAAACTCTTTTCGAGCGCCAGAAGTATTAATCCCAATATTTTCTACAATTAATCCTGTTAATCCATTGTGCGCTTCCATAAAACGCAATTGAGGCTTAGCATCTAAAAGCCGACGCAGCTTATTTCGCCTTAAATCTGGTGTTGTACCCAGTTCTTGTAAAACTTTATTAAGTTTTGTTGAAGATATTCCATCAGTATAAGGAACTTCAACCAGCTCTCCGCCCCACTCTGATAAAACATCAATTACATTTTGACGAACACTACTTTGTACACCTTCTTTCCAGTCATCACCATGAACAACGAAATCAGGCTTTATAGCTTTTAAATTAGGAACATAGTCAAGAGTTTCCTGAGGTACAACTTTTTCAACGCTTTTTAAGTTTTCGACCACTTGTTTGCGCTGCTCAAAAGACATGTATGGCAAACGTTTATAACTGGCAATCGCTTTGTCAGTTAGTAGGCCAACTGTTACTTCACCCAGATCTGCCGCTGCTTTCAAAACATTTAAATGCCCGGGATGAATTAAATCAGCACTCATACCAACATAAACAACTTTTTTCATATTAAAACCTTTTACTTTCAGTATTTCTAGATATTATAAACCTTATAATTTATTTTTTTATTAAACTTCTCAAACCCCTAAATCCATAAACAATACTTCTAGAAATAAATTGAGAAATATTTTGTGAAATGTATCTGGGGTGAGCTTCGCTAGCAGCCTCTTGAAAAGAAATAACTTTATACCGATCTAGTTGACGAACTAATAGCTCCATTTGTTGAAAACTTAGGCTGTTTAAATGAAGGCAAGTTGTGTATACACCAAAACTAAGGCCATGAGGAGAAGAAAACAATTGTGGTATAAATTTGAGTCCATGTAACGAAAAGGGCCATAAATTATAACCATCTGTAATATATTTAAAGCCAAGTTCTTTTAAGCAATTAACAGTAGTTAAATCAAAGGAGTGACCTGGAGCCATGAAAGTATCAATTGAAAACCCTTTTTCTTCAAGAAGTCTTTTTCCATAGGAAAGTCTATTCATTTGCATCTCATATGAAAGTCCAGCAAATTCGCTTCTGGTATTTCCTAGCAACATAGTATCTCCGTTGGAGTCATAAACATGACGAAAGCCATGTTGTGAAATCTTAAATCCTGCTGATTCGAGTGATGCAATATGAGACCAAAATTCTTCAGCGGGTTCGGAGACTATAAGTTTTGGATCTTCACATTTTGGAACAACGCCCAAAATAGCAGTCATATCTCGTTTAAGCAATAAATCAGTGAAAAACTGAAAATTATCCCAGTTCATTCTTTCATGAACATCGTCAATTCTTACAATTAACTTAACCATAAATTGATTTCAAACAATTATTAATTTCTTCAAAAATTTTGTTTGCCTCTGAAGGGGTTTCGAACTCAGGATCTCTAATGTCAAAAGTTTGGTTTTTAGCAATTTTTGACAGTAAAAACACTTTTTTATTTGAGAGAGAGTTTTTAACATGACGAATATGAGATCGCTCAAATACAATTACTTGAGTGCTGTTAATTAAGTCATCTTTAATAAATTTAGATTGATGTTGACTTCCATCAATACCGTGCAATGCCAGAAAATCTTCGGCATTCTGACTAATTTTACGACCAGGTTTGCAAAGATATCCACAAGAATCAACAGCAATATTCGAATATTTTGCTAGAATCATCTCGCTCACAATACTGCGATTAATGTTTCCTTTACATACAAAAATTATTGGCTTACTTGGATCAAAATTATTATCTGAATTTAAAAACAAAAATTTATTTTTTAGTTTAAATCCTAAATTATCAAAGGGTCTCTGTAACTGAGCAAATGCTGGTAAAATATCGCTTAGCCGCTCTACATCTAAACTCTCTTTTCCGAGAAAAAAATATCTAAAAGAGATTAACCATTTCAAAAATGATGAAGGATTCCTCATCAGCCATTTCAGATCTTTTGCAAAATTTCGAGCACGATAATAAGGTTTAGCTTCAACAATCTTGGTTAAGTTTTGAGCATCTCCATACAGTAATTTAGGCATGTCAACTCCAGAAAATATTGTCAGCGGTAATGAACCATATGGACGGGGGTTTATCTCTATCAGAAAAACATCCTCATCTTTTACAATACACTCTATCATCATAAATCCAGTCCATTTGACTCGATTAATAATTTCTGAAGCAATATTTTTATATTTTTTAGAAACTTTTTCGCTTATACGATAAGAGCTTCCTCCTCCATCTTGTGGCTGATGGAGCCTCCTAGTGCAAGCAATACCAAGTATTTTTCCATTCAAAGCCACCACATTAATGCCAACACTCTGTCCATTTTTTATCACCGGCTGATACAAGCATTGAACAGGCCAACTGTCTCTTACATGTCGAATTAAATCAACATTATTTTTGACTCGTTTAACACCGAAACTTCTAACACATCGACCTATCACCGACGTCGACACCCTCGGTTTAGAATAAACTGGAAAGTCAGATTCTATCCATGACTTTTTATCATTTTTAATATACAAATTATTAAGTTTAATATTAGAGATCGCAAATAGATCTGAAAATTCTCTATGGATTAAATACTTATCACTTACCAAACGATAGTTTTTTTCCTCTGGTAAATGTTTAAATTGTGACCTTGTTGCCATAGGTTTTAGCTTAAATGATAATTCATATGCAGCATCATTCACTGGAATAACAAGATCGTAGTTATCTAATATCTCAGACAAACCAGAAAGAACTTCATTAAAATCTGAAGAGATATCTCCTAGATAAATACTTTTTGAAATCGAATTAGAGTAATCTATTTCAGTATTATTTTTTGTTCTTCGAACATTATGAACTTCAGCTCCAATTTCCGAAATTGATCGTGAAATTGCCAGTCCTGCCCTGGAATTACCAAAAATTAGTAGGACACGTTTCGAATTTAAAGATAATTTCTTGTAGTCCATTTAGATAAGGTCACTCTTGATCTTTTTAAGTGATAAAAATGTGTTTAAATACTCTTTACATATTGCGTCCACAGATAATTGATCTTTAATAGTATTACAAATACTTTCAGACTTGATTAAGTTTGATTCCCTGATTGCTTGAGCTAGGGCATTCAAATCACCAAATTCCACAAGGCATCCATTACTTTTATCAATATAATCAGGAAGCCCTCCCGAAGTGCTGAAACCAAAAACAGGAAGCCCAAGTCCAAGAGCTTCAAGTGCTGCATTTGGAAGACCTTCAAACTCTGAAGTTATTAAATAAAAATCTCCCGAAGATATTAGTGGAAAAGGATTCATCTGAAAGGGAACAAAATTTACTTTATCATCAAAATTTTTTTGTTTAGCAAACTCAATATTATCATTTTTGAGAGGACCTTCTCCCAAAATTACAAGCTCATAATCATTTCCCAAAAGACCAAGTACTTCAATTGCCAGATCAAACCTTTTTTGTGCTACATGACGGCCTACCGTAATGATTCTAAACTTTGCTTTTCTTTCTATAATGTTATTGTTGCTTCTCGATAATTCTTGAATTTTGAGAAAATCTACTGGATTTCCAATTACCTTAAGCAAGTCTGATGGTACATTAAAGTTAGCGACTAGATCATCAGCCATTAATTTAGACTGCGCAATCACTATATCAAAATTTTTATATAGAAGCTTATACATAACTGTTAACAATCGCCTGAAGCGCTGATCCAGCAACCTCTTAGAAACTGTATTACTCTCTCTTGCAATATATTTAGGCCCACTTTTCACAAAAGGTTTAACAATTGCTAGAACGATGTTTAGATGGCCCATGGTTGACATCACAAAATCAGGTTCAAGTTTATTTAGTAACTTTCTTAACCTAAAAAAACAAAATAATGCTCTTGAAACGTGAAGCCTTTCAATGGTTACTCCTTTTGGAAGTTCTGGCTCATTATAGTCATTACCAAGAACAATTATCGTTACTTCAATACCTTGATTGGCCATCTGAGATGCTAAGTTTAAAAAAACTCTAGCAGCACCACCACCTTGACGCAGAGTAGGAATAAACAAACAAATTTTAGTATTTTTCATAAATTAAGAGTGGTTTATAGAAAGATTAAAGAAAATAATAATAATTTGCTAAAAGGCAATGGAACATGACTGATATTAAATATAAAATTCTAGCATCTTTTGACCAGTCAGATATTGAAAAAACGCTAATGAGTAGGAACATCGAAAAAAAACGAACTCCAGAAATATTATTTAAAATACATACTACAAAGGCAAAGCCAAAAGCATAAGACAAAAGCGAAAATAAACTATCATTTTTGCATCTAAATATTACTGTGCAAGAAATATATATTAAGAACAATGTTAGTGTTGAAGCAGTATAAAGTGCATTTGCATTCCAAGGCTCTCCACTGATATAACCAGAATTGACCATGATAGAAAATAAAATGATAAAGCCTAAGATTAATAAAAATCTTATAATGCTATGATTGAAGCGAATACGCATAATTCTCTCACCAAGGACAAAAAGCATCAAAAAGATGGTCGAAGAATGAAGAGATGATATAACTGACATAATCGATAGCCTAATCCTAGAGGCTTCATATGATAATAGAGGCAAAATCAACGCTAATGATATTCCGGTTCGATAATTACTCATAAAAAGATGGAATACCCTCGGATGCATAATTACTAAAAAGAAACCAAAAAGATTTAGATATGATGGTTTTACTCTCTTTAAAAAACTACGAAAAATAATTGTAAAAATTGCAATTGATAGAAATAGTAATAAATTAAATGGGGCAAGACTGTTCAACCATCCCAAAGTTACCATAAAAAAAAACTTTGGATAAGAAAAAAGGCTTAGGCTAGTATTCTCATATTCAAGCCAGGCTTCAGGCCCCCTTTCTGCATAAGCTTGGTATGTTACCAAATCTCCCTTACCAGTTGCTAGAGCATAATCAACCAAAAAAGCTAAATAAAATATATAAAGAATGAAGATAATAAAGCTTGTAATACGATAATTAATCATTTCAAGATAGTAGAAATAAGTTTATCAAATGCATTGGTATTTAATTTGTTTTCTTTAGTATTATCAAAGGTGTAAGATTTGCTTTTTTTAGAATCAATTGCCAATGCCAGGGACGAGAACAATTGAGTTACTTCTGATATCTGCTCATATAAAGAATCTTTACAATGAATAGAATCAAATCTACTTACTGATGGATCTTTTGATCTATTAATAACTCTGTCAGTTGAGATTGAAATATCTGTATTTACAAATATATGTATCTTACATTTATCAAGAAGAGGAAATATAAGATTTAAAATAAACCTGGTATAAGTAGGGTGATATTGAGAAGTAAATAAAATGTAGCATACAATCCTTTGAATACTCCCCTGATCTAATAAGATTACTGACCCAGAATTTAATCTCATAAATTCTCTCAGCAACACTTCATTCAACACGGCCCTTGGAATCCACAATTTCTCAACATTTGGTTTTTGAACTGTCACTCTAAGAAAGACTAGTAGCAGTGAGTAACTGATGCTAAAAAATAAATTACGAAATATACAGCGTAACTTATATAATCGGTCTTGATCCTTTATCCAAGAAACAAAATCCTCTCTACTTATGAACTTTCGATTTTTATGCGCACGCTCAATAAATTGATTAGTTAGAAATGTTTTTCCACTTCCAGGAGCGCCAAATAGTTCAATTATCACTGTCGCCAACCAGTTTGAAAATTTTTGGAGTAATGATTCCGAGTAAATTGTTGGGGTCGAGTTTACCAGAATCTAATTTAACATTTGGGCTTTTAAGTTGTTGCATAAAATCATCGATAGCTGTGTCCTTTTGGTCTAACATACTTGAGTCATACTTATTCAAAAGACGACTTTTTAAAACCTTTCTATCAGCATGAAGATGCACTGCATAATTTAAAGGTACTTGATTGGCAAGATGTTTTACCTTCATTTCTAGTCTATGTGGAATTGACCACCAAAATTGTTTGTGATTCGTAAAGAAGCTTCCATCGCTAACACCTGGTTTATTAAACTGAGGAAATCGATCCATGCATACAATCCTACCCTGAGAAATATAATGCTTAACCAATAATAAGATATACCATCGTCGATATAAAATTAATAAGTTTGCTAAGTTTCCAAATAACTTTAAGCTCTTAAAGACGCGACGATTTAAATAACTTAAAGATCTAAGAGCGAATAAAAATACAGGGCTAGCTCCAGATTTACCATGCCCTAGATAAACATACTTGATAGATACTTTTTGCAACAAGCTATCGACCAATTTTTTACAAATTGTAGTCTTACCACTCCCGTCAGTCCCAACAACAGCAACTGCAAAACCATCTCCAATTAATGTTCTTTTGCCAGGAAAATATTTCTCTATAAGATAAATTCTTTTAAGATAGTGTGATATTTTTCGAATATAGAATTTTTGAATAGCTACTAGGCGGCTGTATTTTCGATATTTTGCAAGTTCTGATAAAACCTGTCTTCTAATTGAATGAAATGACTCTGGAGAATAACCATCTTTTATGACCTGAAGAATTGCGGAGCGAAGTCCTTCACTGAGATAATTATTCATTGTCTGATCCAATCTTAATGAATCAATCTGTTGCGTAAGCCAAACAAATTCAGATTTTGCTTTTGCAGAAATTGAAGGCAACTTACTACTAAAAATATCTGTACTGTAAATACGGGTGGTTTGTCGTAATACTAAAAGAATCAACTCCCATTCTGATGAACTGGTTGCAATCTTGGTGACATGATCTGTTCGACATTCATCAAGAATTAGCTTTTGCCATGGTATTCGATAACTTTTGACCCATTTTTCACCTATATCCAAGCTAAAGTGGCAATGAAAATGTATGGGTTTTCTTAAGTCACCATCATAAGCAATGAAATCATAAACGTCATCATATGACCGGTCAGGAGGCGAATCGAAAAGAATACATCCTACACTTTTCATTATTGAAGCAACTTCAGTTTCCGATCCATTTTCGAATAATAAGTCTAGATCAGTATCTCCTTTCATAGACAAAGATAAGGAGGAATTACTTTTGAAATGACAATACTTGATATTAGAAGAATTTATTTTATCAATAAACTCTCTAACTATATTACTTTCCATAATTAAGAAATCTCTTCAAGCCAGAATTGAAAAGCCTCATATAACGCTCTATGTCTGCAGTCCAAACTATAAGGGCTTTCATCTTCTATTAAATTTCCAAACCCCTCTTGCTCAATTACATACAGGCTATTTAAAACTTGTTTTGAGTCAATCAAGACGGAGGACTCATTTATCTTATGGAGATATTTTTTTAAGTCAAAATGATTCTGAGGAGATACCACTCCGTGCACCCCTTTATAAGCAGCGTCACCAAAAGCAATAACTGGACGTCCTCTGCAAATAGCCTGAAATCCAACTGACCCTGTTAAAGTTGCAACAGCTTGAGACTTATCGATTAATATGTATGGATTATACTCTAATGACATTAACTGTACTCCCTCCATATTATCAATGGCTTCATACAACTCTTCGTTGCGGTACCTTGGGCTAAACTCGTTCTCAAATGTAAAAGGATGTTCTCTCACTAAAATGTTCCAGCCAGGAGGAGCTGCTAGTGATAACTCTCTTATTGCGAATAGCTGATTAGCATATTGTGATCCATTAGGCATTGTGGTGGCCTCAGGCTGAAAATGCATAAAAAAAACTATATAAGGAAACATATCAAGATCTACCGAAGGTCTTTGTATTATCTTCTTTTTTAACCTATCACTATAAAATTTCAATGTTTGTTCTTTTGTAACTGCCTTGAGATTTCTAAAAATAGTGTACCCAGCTTTGCGCTTCTCTTTAAATGATGCTGATATCAAATTAAATCTGTCTAAAAGCTTAAATGATCTACTGTGAAGAACACCTAATCCACCTGACTCTTCATATGCCGCAATGGATTTACTGTAATTTTGATTCTGGTTATCAAACCATTCTTTCACCCTCAGTTTCCCATCTTCTAACCGGAGTGTATTCTTAACTTTTTCTCTTTTAAATAAGCCTTTATATAACTGGTATTGCCAGGGGAATGCTCCTATGTCACAAAAATATACTTTTATATCCATTAGTTCCGCTACACGAAGAAGACAATAATTTATAAAATGATGTGGTACCGCGAAACTAAAAACGTATTCAGGTTCAAGATCTTCATAAAAGCCGATAATATTCGATATCAAACGCTCCATCATTGGAAACTGATTAAACAAACCCTTGGTCGAAGAAAATGGATTATTCCTTTCAAAAATTAGAATAAAGTTCGAGTCAGATAATAATGTTGTAACGATTTCTTGATAGACTCGGGAATCGACTTTGCATTTTGAAAAATTCTCTTTAAGGAAAGATTCGCGATTTGTAATACGGCCTCGAAGAAAATTATTCTGCTCTTGGCTGTTAGGCTTTAGTCCAGTAATGATGCAGTGCGGTTCAATATTTTTAACATCAAAGCGTTCAGCCATATCATCAAGGATAAATTTAGCTGTGCCAGCATGAGACAAACCGTCACGATGGCATAGGAATAAGGCTTTTTTTAAATCTTGCATTAATTAAGATCCTTTTCCATACAACAAAAACTTCTCATCTGGGTCTTGACTAATTATTGGCTTAACCTCAGGAAAATGTTTGAATCCTAAGTCTTTTTGGGATGTATTCTTTTTAATACTATTGAGACTTTCTGCAAGATTAAGCTTGTCTGGCTGCCATTTCCAATCAATTGACCTTGCCCACACACTGGGACTTCTGTGTTGATCTAATAGATAATCAAATGCATTATTGTCTAAACCAAGCCAGTCTAAGAATAAATGTTTATATCTAGGACTTGAATTTAAATACTGAGAAATTGCGTTTATGCCTTCGTCACGAGAAATATGACCAAGTCTTATATCCCTAACAGCATGATCAACTACGACTCCATAACCATGCTTGAGGTACTTAATATAATCATGAAGATCGGCATACATGTAGCAGTCTGAATTACTATAAGTATCGAATGATCTAGCTTGGTTTCGTGAGGCTTGCCCATACACCCTCATTTTCATATGTTGGCTAAATGTATCCCAACGAACATAATTATTGAGATAGATTCCCCTTACACCTGAACTATCAAGTTTACTATCACATGGGTATTTAAATTGTTCAATATCCTCCTCATTTACAAAATCAAAGTCCGAAATCAGATCTTCTGCTTCATAGCCCATCAAATCATGATTTTTCCGATATTTTCGGCTCATCTCAACCTGATCATGATGACTAAACATTCCCACTTGGTCTAAGCCTTGATGGGCGCCCCAGATAATTAATGGTGTTTGGAAAGTTATAGCAGCTTCTACAGGAAATACCGTTTGTCCTGCTATACAGTGCCAATAAATACTTCCAAAACGTCTTAGTGTTGCTCTAGTAATTTTTTTAACAGTAGAGGGATCAACCGTTTTTGTAATCAAATCACAATCAAATTTTCGTTTAATTAATGCTAGATTATAAAAACCTTCCTTTGTGTTGAATTGTTTGTTATATGTTACTAGTAACGGATGGAGTCCCAAAACATTAACGACATAATCAACAATAAAAAATGAGTCGCGTGATCCAGAAACCGGCACAATACAGTCGAAGAGACCTTTGCTTTTTGATTTGTAAGCATTAACTAATACTTTTAATTCCTTCTCTTTTTCAGCCCAATCAATTACATCCTTTTCATCATGAACTAAACAGCCACTGCAAACTCCATTATCATCAAAAGTAATGTTAAGAGGATGGTAACTACCATATAAACATTTTTTACAAACTTGCATAAAAGGACCTTATAAAATTTTAATAAGAAAGCCTAACTGGAACAGTCTCGGATATATAGGTTTTAGTTTTGTGGACACTTAACTCAGTAAAATGAAAGAAATTCCCTGCGGCGGCAGCACTTAATTCAGGACATGCTGAAAATAAATCAGCCATGTCTTCAGCGTCTGAACACCCTCCACAAAATATCAAAGGCATTGTGAGTGCTTTGTTTAAACTGAGGCAAGCTGAAATATCGTATCCCAGTAAACTCCCATCTCTATCAACACTATTTATGAATACTTCACCAACACCTAATTCATCAGCTAATTCATTAATGCAAACATCTGATAGAAAGCATTTTGTCTTATAATCAAACGCCTTCCATTCAGCTTCATCATACTTAATGTCGAAGGATCCTATTACTGCTTGAGAACCATATCGATGGATAATTTCTTGCACCATTGTCTTATTTTTATGCAAAGCTTGATTAAAAATTACCTTATCAACTCCCGCTTGAAATGCACCGTGAGTGTCTTCAATGTTATTAAGACCTCCGCCATATGACAACGGGATATCTATCATTGAAGCTATATTTCTAATCATCTCAAAGTTGACTGAATAGGCTCCATATGCAGCATCTAAATCTATAATAATTATTTCATCAGCCCCCCAGCGAATTAAAAAATCTACCGTGATTTTTGGACAACCAATTGGCCTATATGTTTTGAAGGATATGCTTTGCACTACTATTGAGTTTTTGATGAATAAAACTGGGATAATTCGCTTTTTTAACAATTTAATTCCCCTTGGACAATATTTTTAAGAAAATCTGAACCAGTTCTTCCGCTGAGCTCAGGATGAAATTGGATTCCAACTATGTTCCCTTTTTTTATAATGGCTGGTATTTCCTCACCATAAAAGGTTTTAGATACAACTAATTTGGGGTCGCAAACTAATTTATAGCTATGATCGAAATATACATCAAGAATATTATCTGATGTATTTAGATCATTGGAAGAACTATCTATGGTGTTCCAGCCGACATGTGGCAGCCTCTGATCACCGTTGACTTTGATCTTTTGAACATTGCAGGGGATTAAACCTAGACCGGCATATCCATCTGATTCTTCGGAAGTGTCTCCAAGTAGGTGCATACCAATACAAATACCAATCAGTAATTTATCTTCATTTTCTAAAAATTTTTTAAAGAAAGATGAAGCATCTTGATTTTTATTTAAGATTTCAATGCAATGCCCAAAAGATCCCACTCCCGGTAATATAATACAATCTGTTTCCTCTAAAGTTGGCAAATCACTTGAAACGACAACATCATTTAAACCAATCCTATGAAATGCAGACTTTAAAGATCCCAGATTACCTGCTGAGTAATCAAAAATTCCTATTTTTATTGTTTTCATATTCACCCACCAACAACAAACTTTGGAACATAATTGCCGTTAGATTTCTTATCAAAAAGCTCTTTGTTATAGAATTTGTCAACGATGTCCCAAAATTGAGATTCTGAAATATCAATATAACGACAAAATTCTTCGACAATGTCTTGAGAATAACTTCCATCGTACAAATTAACCAATCTTATTCCTTCGTCTCTAGTCATTCTTCCTTCTCTAATTTCCAGGCTAACCAAATCAGTTGTTCGACCAAATCCAAATTTAAGATATCTCAAATACATATTAATATTGATAAAGTTTTCATCAAGCATACTGGTACCAAAAAAGTCTGCGTCTTTTGTTGGATCAGGCTTTCGTACTGCTAGCCCTCTCAGAGCTGAAAAATTACCATTTGTAAGGTTTGTAAAATCTTTCATAAAATAATCCATATATACTATCTTGAGACCAGCATTCTCCATTTCTAAATCCGAAGGATATTCGTATAAATTCAGCTTATGCCGAGGTATTCCAGATTCTTCAAGCCAACTAACGCCTCCACCTGCAAGCGTATTACCGTATTTTAACCTTGTAGCATCCCAGGGTTCTTCACTCATTTCAGCCATATCACCCAAAGCTGTGGCTCCACTTTCGCCCCACCAAACAAGTGGGATTTTATATGCAATTGCGATCCGAGGAACTATGCCATGCAAGGGGAACTCGGTTGCTTTTGCCCAATTTCCATAATGTTCAAATGCAAAACGCATCGCTTTGCGCCATGTATCAGCACCTAAAGAAATACTTACACAATCAAATCCAAGTTCCACAAGATTATCCAAATTCTCTACACCAAGCATTGAAAGCTGTTCAGACGGATAATTCATTGACACTAATAGAGGTTTTAATCCAAAAACATCTCTGACATGCAAAGCTTGCCTCGTACTATCTTTACCTCCACTTACTCCTAACACACAATCGTAACCATTCGATCGATTAGCTCTCGCAAACTCAACTAATCGCTTTAAATCTTCATTAACTTTTTCTTGAGGAGGAAAAGATTTTTGATATGCACAGGGGAAACATAACCCATTTTCTAAAAATTCACTCCCAGGGCGCGTTGATACCTGCAAACAATTAGCACAGTATTTAATCATTATGTATTAAAATCTCCGAACCGAGTGCCAACTATCGCAGCATCTATTGTTAAACAAGGCACATTATCAATTAGAGGGTATAGTAAACCACAGGAGGTGTTTGTATAGACATTATCAAACTTTTTGAGTGGTAGTTTTGTCACTGGGCAAACAAACTCTGGTTCGTTCTCAGTCATCGAATCTACTTCAATAACCAATAGACCCGTAGGATTTAACTCATTTTGAGAAATACTAAAAGGTTCATCAACGAGTATTTTCAGTCCTAACTTCTTGGCTGCATTAGAAAGTCCTCTTACATAATTGTGCCTTTCCATTCTTGATTTTGCTAAGTCATTAGCTCTTTCATAGTCAGGCTCAAGTAGAACAATATACTTTTTAGCAACCCTAGCAAGCTCTTTCAAAGCATCAATCTCTCTTCCACCGTTTGGCTCTAATGCATGACTTGTAAAAACTAAATCAATCGAGCTATCAGGCAAGGGAATACCAAATAAATCTGCACAGAAAAAATTAGCATCTACAGAATGTAACCCAATATTCTCTACAGCATACCTTACACGGGACCACGAGATATCAAATCCAAAGGTTTTTACTTTTTTATTTTTACCAATGACTTCTGCTAACGGCAAACATACCGTTGCCTCGCCAACCCCTACCTCAAGAAAGGTTTTAAATTCACCTACTTTATTAATTACCTCTGCTGCCTCACTAACATACTTATCTATATAAGATTGATTTTCTTTTGCAAACTTGGTGTATGTTCCTGCTTGAAGATCATAAGACAAAAGAATATCTTCAGAAGTGACTTGATTGTCTGGATGCCCGCTCTTTAAATAATCTATTATATTAACTCCCTGTTCATAGAGTTCTTTAAGATGCGGTAATTTATTTTTGACTGACATTTTACTATTTCTCCACTAAAGTCCAGCTAATTGCTTGAACTTGAATTATATTTTTAACTTAATCACATTAGCCACTTTGATTTTAAAAAAAATCTGCGATTAAGAGAGGATAAGCCAATGAAATTTTCTATCCTAAAACTTCAATTTTATTTTGACGAATTTTTGATCCTTTAAAAAAAATTTAATTTAGTCGCTTAAATCCATCATGACAAACATCGCCCATAAGCAAATCATCTATTGACCGACCCATTTCACACTGTTTAATTAATTCAAAGACTGGCTCTAGATGCAAGAAGTACTCACTAATAACCGAATCAGTGTGCTCAATAGAAGCAAATACTGAAGTTCCTGCCAAGTATCCTTTTTTTAACATTTCTTGAGTAATTAATGTCTTATACTTTAATGAATTTTCAAGTTTGAAGCTAAATCCTGCCAGCGCAGGCAAACCTGTATGGATGATAGGCAGATCATATTTTTCAGCAAGTTTTTGCCATCCAGCACGAATTTTTAGGCCAGTTTGAGTTATTGTTTCCCAGGATTGATCTCTTTCCATAATTTCCAAGCATTTAAGAGCAGCAACTGAACCAATGCGTTCTGTCCAGAAAGTACTACTTATAAAGCTGGTCTGAGCAGATTCCATTATCTCTCTTCGACCAATGACAGCCGTTACTGCATAGCCATTTCCAAGCGCCTTACCAAACATTGCCATATCTGGCTCAACACCAAATTTTTTATGCAATCCTCCATAGGTCTCTCGGAAACCTGATGTGCATTCATCAAAAATAAGAACAATTCCTTTACTTGTGGCAAGTTTCCTAACTTCGTGGAGAAAATTATTCTCAGGTGGTGAATTGCGAACTACCTCCATCTTGATTACTCCAATATCATGATTATCCACGAGATCTTTCAGCCCTTGCAAGTCATTATAATTGAAGGGAAATGCTGTACCTCTTAAACTACTCGGTACACCATTTGGGTCTAAACCAGGCAGCAAGTGACCAGATAAGCCTTCACTGTCACCAAGATTTGCTGAAATATACCAATCATGCCATCCATGATAGCCACATATTGCAACCTTCTCTTTACCAGTAGCGGCTCGTGCGATTCGAATCGCTATAGCATTAGCTTCGCCACCTGAACGAGCAAAACGGACCATATCAGCCCAAGGATGAAGGTGAATTAGTTTTTCAGCGAGAGAGACTTCTTCTGGGGCGTTAAGGGTTGACATATTACCAGATTTGATTGCTTCCATAACGGATGCATCAACTTCTGGATGGCCGTACCCCAAAATATTCGTGCCTATGCCCATCACACTCATATCTGTGTAAACTTGACCGTCCAAATCCCAAACCTTGCATCCATTAGCTTTGCTAAAATATGCTGGCCACTGATCAGGCAAAAACATTTCCGCCCGTTTTGAAAGCAGCATATTCCCACCAGGGATTATTTTCTTGGCGAACTTCCAAAGTTTCTGACCTTGACCCAATGTCATTCCCTCATTTCTAGTTATTGTTTTATTAGCGTTAAAGGCATCTGCTTGATTTTTTTGTAGTTCCAAAACATCCTCCCAGCTAAAGTGAATATTCGGTGAAAACCATTCAAAAATATTCTGTATTACTTCTAAGTCACTGAACTCATCAACAGTCCAACGAAGATTTGAAAGATCTTCTGTATTACCAAATGAACCAATACTAAACTCTCCAGAGTTTCGCATATATGGAGTAACATGCTCTTTATCATTGTCAGTTTTTGAACCCGATTCACAGCGTTTTAAGGCGTCGTATGAAAAAACCTCTACATCTAATCCATCTGGAAACGATGGCGGCATAGTATTTGTATAATAATCAGTCTTAGACAAAAAGAAACCGTTAACAATGTCATCAACCAGGCCAGGGTCCACTAACGGACAATCACCCGTAATTCTTACAATTATGTCTGCCTGGGATTCTTCAGCAGCTTCAATATACCGACTAAGCACATCATCCTCACTACCCTGAATACACTTATATCCAAGTGATTTGACATGCTCTGATAAATCGTTATTTCTTTCATCTGATGACGTGGCGACGACAACTTGATCAATCAATTTAGAGCGAGAAAGACGCTTCAATAATAATTCAATCATTGGGTATCCAGAAATTAACTTCATAACCTTGCCTGGTAAACGACTAGAATTCATTCTAGCTTGGACAATAGCGACTACTTTCATAAATTCTCCCATTTTGAAGGATCCAATAACTCGACATCAGTGTTGTGAAGTTCACCAGGCAATGAAAAGGACTCGTTCTTAATCGAAGACTCCAGAATTTCATTCAAGTCTGCACTTGAGCTTACCCCAACCACGACCTTCTCAATACCAGGTTGAGAAAACACATAACTAAGACATGCATCTAGTGGGCGTTGTTTTGTTTCCTCAAGCCAATTATCCCAGCAATTCCAGATATTATTCCAACGATTAAATTTAGCTGGTCTCATGTCTTTAGTCATTAAAAGAAGTCCTTGAAGAAAAATTGAGCGAACATGAACATCTATTCCTTGTTCGCATAAGTTCTGCAGCCATCCAGTTTCATCCAATCTGCGATCAAAAATACTAAACGGTGCCTGTATGAGATCATATTTAAACTTTTCACAAAAAATTTCTAATTCATCAACATTATAAATAGAGATGCCGATTCGATTCACCAGCCCCTCCTCCTTTAGACTATTCATAGCACTGTATAGTTTGTCTCCAAAGGACTCCAATAATTGATGAGGCTTGTGAAGCAATACTCCATCCAATGAGGATATATTGAGTCTACTGAGCGAATTTTTAATTTGCGAGTTTACCCAATCTGTAAGATTGTCACAATTCAATGGGACCTCGGGCAATTTCGTTATAATGGAAATACCTTCAAGAGATTGGCGGCCAAGCACAGCCTCACTATCGCCGTAAGAAATTGCAGTATCTAATGTATCAACTCCGTTTTGTCTTGCTACGCTGAGTATATTTTCAACTTCTCTTGAATTGATCTGCCCATTTTCATTACTAATGCCATAAGGAATTCCAAATTGAACAGTCCCAAGGGCTAATTTGTTAGCTATACTAGTTTCTTTCAACATACTAGTTTAAAAAAAATTATGAACAAACTTCTGTAAGTTTTTCAACAATATAGTTTTGCTGTTCATCACTCATTCCATAATAGATAGGTAAGCTAATTGCTTCATCATAATATTTTTTAGCCTCAGGAAAATCATTACTTTTAAAACCCATTTTTTGAAAATAAGGATGGGTATGAACAGGAATATAGTGAAGATTTACCCCAATGCCTTGATTACGAAGAAATTCAAATATATGCTTTTTAGTATGCTTTAGCTCTTCTAGCTTTAATCGGATCACATATAGATGAAAGCTCGACTTACCATCAGAATGTTGGAACGGAACTTTTACCAACAAATTCTTGAGCAAGAGGTCATACCGCTTAGCAATGCTTCGTCTTCGATCAATAAAATTGTCTAGCCGTGTCATTTGCGAAACTCCTAAAGCAGCTTGCAAGTCTGTCATTCGGTAGTTAAAGCCAATATCTATTTGTTGATAATACCAGGGACCATCAGATTCATGTGTCATCAAATTTTGGTCACGGGTGATGCCATGACTCCTACAAAGATTCATTTTGTTTGCCAAGTGATTATCATTCGTTAAAGCAACTCCACCCTCTGCAGTGGTAATGATCTTGACTGGGTGAAAACTAAAAACTGTAATATCACTGTAACGACAATTACCAACATTTTCTCCTAGATAATAAGCACCAATTGCGTGAGAAGCATCCTCAATAATTTTAAAACCATATTTTTCGGATAGTGAATGAATAGCGCGCATGTCACACGGTTGGCCACATAAGTGAACAGCAACCAATATTTTTGGAAGATTACCTTCTTGCTCAGCAACTGATAGTTTGGCTTCTAGAGCTTTAGGGCAAAGGTTATAAGTAATAGGATCAATATCCACAAAATCAACTTTTGCACCACAATATAAACCGCAATTAGCTGAGGCAACAAATGTATTTGGAGAAGTCCATAACCAATCACCTTCCTCCAGGCCAAGAGCAACACAGGCAATATGTAAAGCACTAGTCGCACTGTTGACAGCAAGACAATGCTTTGCACCAACCTTATTTGCAATTGTTTTTTCAAATAAAGGCACTTTTGGGCCCTGAGTCAAAAATTCAGATTGCAATACCTCAATTACAGCATCAATATCTTTTTGTATTATTTCTTGTCGACCGTATGGGATCATCAGATCTTCCCAATCTTATGTTGATTATCATTAAGCCAGAGCTGGAGTTCATCCTTGCTCATCCATTCATCATTGTTATCACTAGAATAAATAAAGCCTTCGGCGACTTTTTTACCATCTTTAACTCGATTCATATCAGAATCCCAATTATTTATTTGTGGGAGAATTTTATAGTGTTCTGGGTACTCGAAAGTACTATAAGAATCTTGAGCACTAATCATCTGCTCATGTAATTTTTCACCAGGACGAATCCCAATTTCCTTAAGCGTTGCCTCAGGTGCAACCACATTGGCTAAATCAACGATATTCATTGATGGTATCTTCTTGACATAAACTTCTCCACCAACCATATCTTCGAAAGCATGCCAAACTAAATCGACGCCCTGTTCTAAAGTAATCATAAAGCGTGTCATGCGATTATCAGTAATTGGTAGTATGCCAGTATCCTTTAGAGACATAAAAAATGGAATTACAGATCCCCTTGAGGCCATTACATTTCCATAGCGAACAACAGAGAAGCGTGTACCACCATCTCCAGAATAATGATTGCCTGCTACAAATAATTTATCCGATGCAAGCTTGGTAGCCCCATATAGATTAATCGGACTGCTTGCTTTATCTGTAGATAACGCAACAACTCCTTTAATTTTTTTGTCTATACATGCATCAATAAGATTCATAGCGCCGTTTATATTTGTCTTAACGCACTCGAAAGGATTGTACTCAGCAGTAGGAACTATTTTAGTGGCTGCAGCATGAACAACATAATCAACACCATCTAAAGCTCGATATAATCTTTCTCGATCGCGGACATCTCCAATAAAAAAACGAACACGGGGGTCATCAGCATAATCTTTTGCCATATCCCACTGTTTCATTTCATCCCTAGAAAAAATAATAAGCTTTTTAGGTTGGTATTTTTCTAAGGTCATTGGTACAAAGTGATGCCCAAAAGATCCCGTACCTCCAGTAATTAAAATCACAGAGTTTTTTAAAATCTGATTTTTCATGGTTGTTTTTCTCCAGCTCTCGCAAGTTCTTCAAATTTTTTGTTGGCCTGAACCAATTCATTAAAACTACCAGAGGCAGATATTTTTCCGCTCTCGAGCAAGTAAATTTTGTCGCAGCTCATGATCGTACTCATTCTATGAGCAACTATTATAACAGTTATGTCTTTGGCAATATTTTTGATCGACTTACTGATCTGCTTTTCTGTAATCGTATCTAAAGCGCTGGTAGCCTCATCCATTACCAATAAATTAGGACTCGTATATAAAGCTCGAGCTATTCCAACACGTTGCTTCTGTCCTCCCGATAGTTTGCCACCCCTTTCTCCAAGCATAGTTTCATATTTTTTTGGTAAACTCATCGCAAATTCATCCAAGCATGCTAACTCAGCAGCTCTTTTAACAGCGTCATCATTTATATTTTCAACGGGTACACCAAATGCAATATTACTCGAAAGGGTATCATCAGCGATAAAAATATCTTGCGGGACATAAGCCAAACTCTTGCTCCATCGCTTTAAGGAATTATCCTCCCTTGGTAAACCATTGACCAAAACCTCTCCATCAGTTGGGTTAAAAAGTCCTAATAATAAATCTACCAATGTTGTTTTCCCTGAACCAGTTAAACCAACCAACCCAATCAAATCTCCTTTTTTTATTTGAAGATCTAAAGATTTTAATGCAAATGCATCTGACCCTGGATACTTGAAAGAAATATTTCGGAACTCAATGCTAGAAATAGAACTTGAGCTATTATGCTCAACTCCTTCCTCCTCAGAGACATATCGTTCTGGTAAAGTAGTGAGATCATGGTGAAGACTATTTAGTGGTGCATCAACCAAACGGAGCTGCGTTACGGATGTATATATTTGCTGAAGCGCAGGCATAAGCCGATACCCTGCAAACGCATATAAAGCAATTAGAGGTACAGCTGAACTGTTGCTGCCCCCAGCCCACAAAGATGCCACTATTAATCCACCAAATATTAACGCCTCTAAAGCAAATCGAGGCAGTTGGCTTATTGCCAAGCCATTTGCTAAATGATTAGCATATTTCTTTGCTGGAACCGAAAAACGCTCTATATAGCTATTCTCAAATCCCTTTAATTTTATTTCCTTTAAAGCTCCTGCTGATTCACTTAAAGACATAAAACGTTTATTATTGGCTTCTGCTCGTCCGGTACCCTGTCTAACTACCAATGCATTAGTAGCATAAAATAATAATCCATAAATAACCGAAAATGCCAAGCCTGAAATTATAGCTATCTGCCAGTTCACGAAAATCAACATTATAATCAAGACAACAACAACAATTCCCTGAGAAATTATCGTTAGCAAAGGAGCCAAACCACTTGTAACAACAACTGCTACCTCAGATAAAATTATCTTATGTATTTCTGCACTATGGCGAGATACAAAATATGAATAATTTTGATTTAGATATCTGCTATACAATTTTCGGCCAATTGTATATTCCCTAAGTCGAGTAAATTTCAGCGTAAGGTAAGTCCCAATACCCTTCAATAACAAAGATCCAATTAATAAAAAAAATAGGGCGGAACCCAAAAAAACCAAGAAATCCCTTTCACTAGAGAAAGCGAAGTATTCATATGCCTGACTCAATGTAGAATTAGTTTTTATTACCTCAGGGTCTGACATAACAGCCATAAATGGCAATATTGAAGCAACTCCAGCGGCATCCACAACTGCTATGATTACTGATAATAGCAATAGTAAAAATGCCTGCTTACGCTCACGCTTACTTAGAAGATAGAGTAACTTATTTATTCTTTCCAAAATTTACCTTTATTTGATTTCTTATTTTTAATGAAAGACCATTACAAGCATAAAATAGTATGAATTATTTTTTTAAATTTGCAGCCAAATATTTCTTAAACTTCAATCTTAATCTTATAAATATCAAGATGATTCAACCTTAAAGGGTGAGCCATATTTTTTAAGTCATTGCAAAGATTATAGAGATCCGTCGCATATTTTTAATTGTGACTTAACGTCATATAGAACTCGGTTTTCTGCGAGTTGAAGGTCTAAGTCAAGGAACTCATCATGAGAAACAGCCAAAATAATTCCCGAGTAATCTGAGACATCTATATCTTTGAAAGGAACAATATCAAGATCAAAATGTTCCTTTACCTCATCTTGATGAGCCCAAGGATCACACACTGAAATTTTCGCTCCATATGTTTTAAGTTCATCAATTACATCAACCACCCTTGAATTTCTTATATCAGAGCAGTTTTCTTTAAAGGTGATACCCAAAATCAGTATTTTGCTGTTTAGAATCGGTAGTGACTTTAAAGTCATCAACTTTACTAATTGCGAGGCAATATGTGACCCCATACCGTCATTGATTCGCCTGCCTGAAAGGATTATCTGTGGATAATAGCCCAACTGCTGAGCTTTATGGGCAAGATAGTAAGGATCAACTCCAATACAGTGCCCCCCAACAAGCCCCGGCTTAAATGGAAGAAAATTCCACTTTGTCTCTGCGGCAGCTAGAACATCTTTGGTATTTATTCCCATTTTATCAAACATCACAGCAAGCTCATTCACGAAAGCTATATTTATATCACGCTGAGCATTTTCAATGACCTTTGCAGCTTCAGCGACTTTAATTGAAGGAGCCAAATGAGTACCTGCATCTATAATTTGAGAATATAGACTATCTACAACTTGTCCTATTTCAGGTGTGGACCCAGATGTAACTTTTTTAATTTTTTTAATAGTATGCTCTTTGTCGCCTGGGTTAATACGTTCCGGTGAATAGCCACAATAAAAATCTTGATTGAAATTTAAACCAGATGTCTTTTCCAACACCGGGACACATTCCTCTTCAGTTGCGCCCGGGTAAACTGTAGATTCATAAATGACAATGTCACCTATTGAAAGAATATTTCCAATAGTTTTACTAGCACCTAGCAAAGCACTTAGATCTGGTTTCTTATTACTATCAACGGGAGTAGGAACTGTGACAATAAATATGTTGCACTCAGCCAAGAGCATCTTATCAGATGACACTTTTCCACCACGATCAAAAAATTCTTGTAGCTGTCTATCACTTAATTCTTGCGTCCTGTCACGACCAGATTGCAACTCAGCAATACGACTTTCATTAATATCGAATCCAACTACATTAAACTTTTCTGAAAAAGCATGAGCCAATGGAAGCCCAACATAACCAAGCCCGATAATCCCAATTTTATTAATTACTTTTGTTTCCATTAAATGATTTCTTTTTTATTACATTTAAAGACGAGGGTATAAAGCATCAGGTAGATTAAATAAAATAGCCTACTTGAACTATTAAAGAAGAGTTAATCATCTACTTATTCCTTAACCCAGCCACTATCGAATTTACCTTCAGCGGTAACATAGCGCGTAAGTACAGTTGTTCTTGGAACTCCTGATTGATTATTTCCAGTCCTATGCGGCGACATGCATGAAAAAAGTACAGCATCCCCAATATCTAAATCACATTGTACGTCTTCAAATTCCTTTAAATCATGATCTTTAATTCTCATCTGGGTCAATCCACCAGGTACATTTTCTCTCTCAAGGTCAAAGTAAATTTTGTGACCACCTTTTTTCATCACCATTGTCCCATTTTGTTCATTTACAGGTGTAAGCCATGGATACCAAAGTGTAATTACCTCTTCAGCATTTGGGTAATATGACTTTTCTTGATGCCAATCATATTGAAGTCTAGTAACTGATTGTTTGTTAAAAAAGACTGATCCCATTAAATGTGGATTTTTACAATCCAATGCCTTTGTGGCTGTATCAAATATTGGCGAAATCATGGCAATTTTTATTGCTGGTAGAACGTCTCCCATAATATTTGCAAACTCATAAAATGCTTCTTTATTGGAATCTTCTAGTTCGTCCATGGCAGATATAATACTACTTGGAGCAATATCGCATTTGAGGAGATCTGATGCATATTGCCTTAATTCCATAATTAGTTCTTTATTGATGACATCTCTCAGAATTACGAAACCGTCTGACTCAAATAGCATTTGTTCATTTTTCATTTTAAATTCTCCCAATAGTTTTAAATTATTTATTGTATTTTAATCTTTATAGAAATCTAGATACCAGTCAACAAATTTGCTGATGCCATATTCTATCGAGGTGGACGGCTTGTAGTCCATGTCTCGAATAAGATCTTCCACACAAGCGTATGTTTGTGGAACGTCACCTGGTTGTATTTCCATCATATTTTTTTTAATTTTAGTACCTAACTTAAGCTCAATTGCTTCAATAAAGTCCATTAATTTGACTGGATTATTGTTCCCAATATTATAGACTTTGTAAGGAGCAGATGAACTGGAGACTTCTCCTGACCAAAGTTTGTCGCCACTAGCTGGTTTGTCAATAACTCGGACGATTCCATTAACAATATCATCAATATAAGTAAAATCTCTGACCATATCACCATTATTAAAGACGTCTATAGTTTCTCCTTTAACAGCAGCTCTGACAAATTTAAACAACGCCATGTCAGGACGACCCCATGGACCATATACTGTAAAGAACCTTAATCCAGTTGTTCTAATGCCATACAAATGAGAGTATGTATGAGCCATTAATTCATTTGATTTTTTAGAGGCTGCATACAGTGAGATCGGGTGATCTACATTATGATCAGTGCTGAATGGTAGATCTTCATTAAGCCCATAAACTGATGATGAAGACGCATAACTTAAGTTTTTAACATTATTGTGTCTGCAAGCCTCCAAAATATTAATAAATCCTACGATATTTGAATTAATGTAAGCCTCTGGGTTTGTCAAAGAGTATCGAACACCTGCCTGAGCCGCAAGATTACATATAGCGTCAAAGTTTTGTTCTTTAAATAATTGATTTAATTGATCTTTGTCTTCTAAATTAAGCTTTATGAACCCAAAGTTTGCATTGACATTAGAAACTACAACTTTGCCATAATCAATTGATGAAATATCAATACCAGCTTTTCTTAAACGCCCATACTTTACCCGAACATCATAATAATCATTAATGCAATCTAGGCCTAAAACCTCATCACCTCTTGCAATAAGATGATGCGCTAGATGACTACCAATAAATCCTGCGGCACCTGTTACTAGTACTTTCATTTAGTCAATCCCAAAAAGATCTCTTGTAAACACTTTATCAGCAACATCTTCTAATTCTTTGCTAATACGATTTGAAATAATAAGGTCTGAAATATCTTTAAAGCTCTCCAAAGATTCTATAATTTTGGATTTATAAAATTCTTTCTCCTTAAAACTAGTCTCATATATAACTACCTCTATACCTTTAGCCTTCAACCTTTTTATAATACCTTTTATTGCGCTATCCCTAAAATTATCAGAGCCCATTTTCATTGCAAGTCCATGAACTCCTACAACTTTAGGATTTAAATTAATGATTGTGTTCGCAATAAAA
>MDTG01082136.1_pt1 | contig 33328 bp, 30 predicted proteins | sample 811421 | NCBI WGS metagenome assembly MDTG01 (sample SAMN05326645, study PRJNA326480) | marine metagenome | isolation source: seawater | place: Pacific Ocean: South East | collected 2011
AAATAATAAAATTGATAATTTAGAATTAGAATTAGATGACAACACAATATTAAGCAGTTTATTTGGAATCAACGACTCAAATCTGCATATAATAGAAAAAATCAATAGTGTAAAAATACAATATAGAGGTAATAAAATAAAAATATCTGGAAATAAAAAATCAATCTTAGAAACTAAGAATACAATTTTAGATTTATTCAAAGAGGCCCAAAAGGGAGCAGAAATTGATGAGGATAAAATCAAAGATACGAAAAGTTTAATTTCAATGAATATAAAAGAAGATAAGCAAATGGATTTATTTATACAAACAAAAAAAAGGAAAATTGTTCCTAGAACAAAAAATCAAAACACATATTTCAATCTTCTAAAATCAAAAAATATTGTATTTGCTGTTGGTCCTGCAGGAACAGGCAAAACGTATGTAGCAGTCGCAAAGGCAGTTGAAGCGCTTCAAGAAGGTAAGGTGAATAAAATTATACTTTCTAGACCCGCGGTTGAAGCTGGAGAAAAGCTAGGTTTTTTGCCAGGTGATTTAAAAGAAAAAGTAGATCCTTTTTTGAGACCAATTTATGATGCCTTATATTCTATGCTACCCTTTGATCAGGTAGAAAAAAAAATTTCAAATAATATAATCGAAATTGCTCCAATAGCCTTTATGAGGGGACGAACTCTCGAAGACTGTTTTATAATATTAGATGAAGCTCAAAATACCACAAGAACACAGATGAAAATGTTTTTAACTAGATTAGGTAGAAATAGTCAAATGGTAATTGTGGGAGATATTACTCAAATTGATCTAGTTAGTGAAAAAGATTCTGGACTAAAAGATGCAATTAAAAAATTAAAAAAAATTAAGGATATAGGGTTTATAGAATTAGCTCAAGATGATGTTGTGAGACATGATTTAGTAAGAAAAATTATAAATGAATATGAAAAACAAAATAAAGACTAATTTTTTTTCTGAATCTAAAAAATGGCCAAGAAGAATACCAAGAATAAAAGAAATAACCTTAAAAACTATTAAATTAATGTCAAATTTTTTTAGTAACAAAAGTTGTTATTATATAAATTTAGTTTTATCTGATAAAGATATATTAAAAAAATTGAACAAAAGGTTTAAAAATAAATACAAGGATACTGATGTTTTAACATTTGTTAGCAATATAGATGATAAATATATTGGAAAAATATTTTATTGTGATATTTTTTTTTTCTATTGATATATTAGAAAAAACTGCAAAAAAAAATAATGTTAACTTCTATGATCATTTTAATCATTTATTAATTCATAGTTTTTTACATATTAATGGTTATGATCATAAAAATAATTATCAGTTTAAAGAAATGAAAAAAGAGGAAATAAAAATTTTGAGTAAAATTGGGATCAAGGACCCATATTAATTTTGATATGTCAAAAAATAACTTAGAAAAGTCGTACAATTGGAAAAATTGGATAATTAAAAAATTATTATCTAATAATTCAACTAAAGAAGAAATATTAAATTTTATAGCAAATGAAGAAAATGAAAATGAGTTAAAAGATCTAAATGATAATAATGAAAAAAATTTAATTAAGAATATTTTGCAACTAAATGAAAAAAGTGTTGAAGATATAATGGTTCCAAGGAGTGAAATCATAGCAGTTGATATAGACCAATCTTATTTAGAAATTTTAGAACTAATAAAAAAAGAAAGCCATTCAAGAATGCCAGTATTTAAAAAAAATATGGACAATGTAATTGGTTTTTTTCATATTAAAGACTTTATTAAAAGCAAAACAAATGAATTTAATTTAAATAGCATCCTTAGAGAGGTTTTGTATGTAGCGCCAAAGTCACCAATATTAGATTTATTAAAAACAATGAGATCATCTAAAATTCATATAGGTCTTGTTGTAGATGGGGTAGGTGGCGTAGATGGATTAATTACAATTGAGGATCTTGTTGAAGAAATTGTTGGTGAAATTGAAGATGAACATGATGCAGAGGACGAGGAAGAATTAGTCTTAAGTAAGACTAAAGATTCAATAATTGTAGACGCAGCATACAGATTAGAAAATTTAGAGGATTTTTTTAAAATTAAAATTAATTTAGAAGAGGATGAAATTTACACGGTAGGTGGTTTAGTTTACTCTTATATTAATAGAATTCCAAAAAATAATGAATTAATAAAAATTGGATCAAATATAAATATTAGGATACTAAAGTCTAATAATAGAAAAATTGAAACAGTTGAAATAAAAAAAATCATTGAATAAAATATATTTTCTCATTTTAGGATTTTGTCTTAGTATATTATTTCCACCATATTTTTTCTTCCCTATAGGCTTTGTTGTACTCCCAGTTATTTGTTATTTAATTGACACATACTATAAAAATTTAAAATTATTTGAAAAATTTGTTTATAGTTTTTTATTTGGATTAACATTTTTTGGTAATTTATTATTTTGGATAAAAAATCCATTTCTTATTTTTGATGAAACAAAGTATTTAGTTTTACTATCTTTGATATTAATTTTTATATTAAGTTTAATATTTAGTATTATTTTTACATTAATTATTCATAATAATAAATTAATTGCTACTGTGTTTATTGTGCCAATAATATTTATAGCAACAGAATTTACTATTTCATTTATTGGGTATGGTTTTCCTTGGGTAACCTTCTCTTTGATAGTATCAAATATCGATATTTTTTTAAAAATAATTAAAAATTATGGGACAATTGTTACAAGTTACATTACGCTGCAAATGTTTTGTCTTCCATATCTCTTTTTTTCAAAAAAAATTCATATTAAAACCTATTATTTTGTTGTTATATTAATAATAACACCACTAATATCTATAATATTTTTAAACAATTTTAATTTTAATAATAAAGAAATTGATGAAAAAAAAATATCAATAGAATATTTTCAGCTAAATAATTCAATTAAATTTCAAAATAATTTTTCTAAAGATAAATATAATAAAATTGTAAATCTAATATCTAATAGCAAGGCTGAAGTATTAATTTTTGCAGAAAACAATTATCCGTATCTCATAAAGGATAAAGAAATTTCTATTATTCAAAATATAATTACAAATGATCAAACAGTAATATTAGGTGGTACCAGAATTGAGAATAAAAAATATTTTAATTCTCTTTTTGCTATCACAAAATCTGATATTTTAACTTTTGATAAAAAAATATTAGTACCTTTTGGAGAGTTTTTACCATTTAGAACCTTTTTATCCTTCTTCGAACCAATAGCTGGCTCGATTGATTACTCATCTAGCTCCTCAACAAGATTAATTGATTTGAATAAATCACTTAACTTTATTCCCGTAATTTGTTACGAAATTATATTTTATTGGAAAATAATAAATCAAATTAATGTTAAAAGTGACTTAATAATAAATATTACAAACGATAAATGGTTTGGTAAATATTTAGGTCCATACCAACACTTCTATTTGACAAAGATAAGAGCTTCAGAATTTAATAAACCTATTATTAGAGTATCTAATAATGGTATTTCTGCTGTAATCGATAACAATGGTGTTATATTATCAAGCACAGCTTTAAACATTTTTAGTACTAAAAAATATAATCTAAAATTAAAAAATCATAAAAGTTTTTATAATTTACATGTCTATTTAAATTATTATTTTCTTCTAATTATCATTATTTTATTAATATTAAACTTTAGAAAAAAAAATGGAATTAATTAAAAATAATTATAGAATCTTTGGTAGGACTAGAGGAAGAAGTATAAATAAATATAAAATTTCACAATACGAAAAATTAATTAATTCTTTTAAAATTACAAAATTAGAACTGAATACCAATTATATTCTTGATATAGGAACTGGGTACGGAGAAACATCTCTATATTTTGCATTAAGATACAAAAAATATACAATTATTTCTTGTGAAAAATATATAAATGGCAATTTAAACTTAATGCGCAAAGCTTTGTCAGATAACATTAAAAACATAAATCTTTTTCCAGCAGATGTTAATAAACTTCTAGATATAAATCACAAAAATGAATATTTTAATATAGTTTCAATTTTTTTTCCTGACCCTTGGCCTAAAAAAAAACATTATAAACGTAGATTATTTAATAATGATTTTTTATTTAAGCTTCACAAATATATGAAAAAAGATGCAATTATATATATAAGTACTGATTCTCAATCGTATAATTTTCAGATTATTAAAACAGTCTATTTTGCCAGAGATTTATTTAAATGGGTAAACCAAGAGGAAACCCACCTTTCAATTAAAGACTATCTAAATATTGAGACAAAATTTTATAAAAAAGCAATTTTTGCTGGAAAAAAACCGTCATTATTTATTTTAAAAAAAATATAGACTTGTAATTTTATATAATTTTAATATAGGTTCCATATTATTAAGGTGGGTAATCCCACCTTTTTTTTATAATTATGGCAAAGAAAAAAATTAGTGTAATTAGAGAAGAAATGTTGCAGGTTGCAAGTAATGTTGCTCAAGAAAAAAACATCGATCAAGACTCTGTTTTTCTGGCTATGGAGCAAGCCTTAGAAAAATCAGCACGAGTTAAATACGGTAATGAAATTGATATAAGAGTTAAGATTAACAGAGAAACAGGAGATATAGGGCTAAGCTCATATTTAGAGGTTGTCGATGAGATTTCTGAAGAGTTTGAGGCAAGACAAATTTTATTTGATGAAGCAAAAAAACTTAATCCAAAGATTGAGTTAGGTGAATTTATTACCAAAGATTTACCTCCTATTGAATTAGGTAGAGTTGCAGCTCAAAATGCAAAAGGCGTAATTATCCAAAAAGTAAGAGAAGCAGATAAGTCAAAACAATATGAAGAGTACAAAGACAAAGTTGGTGAAATAGCCGTTGGTATTGTAAAAAGAATTGAATTTGGAAATCTAATAATTGATTTAGGTAAAAGTGAAGCAATCATAAAGAGGGAAGAATTAATACCAAGAGAGACATTTAAAAATGGAGACAGGGTTAGGGCTTATATATACGAAGTTAAAAACGACCTTAAAGGGTATCAAGTTTTTTTATCAAGAACACATCCTCAATTTTTATCAAAACTTTTTTTTCAAGAAGTTCCAGAGATTTATGATGGAATTATAGTTGTAAAAAGTGTTGCAAGAGATCCAGGATCAAGAGCAAAAATAAGTGTTTACACAGAAGATTCAACAATTGATCCAGTAGGAGCTTGTGTCGGAATGAGAGGTTCACGTGTTCAAGCTGTTGTAAATGAACTTCAAGGTGAAAAAATTGATATTGTTACTTGGTCAGATAATCAAGCAACATTTCTTGCAAATGCACTAGCTCCAGCAGAAGTAAGTAAAATATTTTTGTTTGAAGAGAAAAATAAAGTAGAGGTTGTTATCCCAGATGATCAATTAAGTCTTGCAATTGGAAGAAAAGGTCAAAATGTTAAATTAGCCTCAAACTTAACAAATTTAGAAATAGATATTTTAACTGAAGATGAAGAATCGGATAGAAGGCAACAAGAATTTAAAGAGAAAAGTTTACAAATTTCTGAATTATTAGATGTTGAGGATGTTATCGCTCAGCTTTTGGTAACAGATGGCTACACAACAATTGACTCTATTGCATCTGAAACTGAGGAAAATATAGAAAAAATTGAAGGATTTGATGCAGATCTAGCAAAAGAAATACTTCAAAGAGCAAAAGCATATTTAAAAGAGCAAGACGAAGAAAATATAAAAATTATTAATGAAAAGATACAAGATGAAAATTTAAAAAATTTAGAAGGTATGAATAACTTTATTCTGGCAGCTCTGGCAAAATCTGAAATTCTTAATCTAAATGATTTTGCAGACTTAGCAACATTTGAATTGATTGATAAAGAAGACGGCATATTAAAACATTTAGATTTAGAAGAAGAAACAGTTAACAAAATGATTATGAAAGCCAGAGAAGGTTGGTTCGTAGAAGACAATTAAGGATATTAAATTGGAAAAAGAAAAAGGAAATAAAAAAAAACCACTTAAGCTATCTTCGTCTGGAAGACTTCAAATTAGAAAAAACCTAGGACCTACTGGTGACAAAGCTCGCTCATCTGGAAATAAAAAAACTATTCAAATAGTATTCAAGAACAAGAATAACCAACAAAAAAGTTCTTCAACTTCGCAATCTAATTTTAGGGGATCATCAAGTTTACGAACTCCAAGAGGTGTTACCTCTCAGCCAAATAATAATTTCACTATAGGTACTAAAAATAAATCTTTTGAAAATAAAAATAAAAAAAATCTCGAATCTAAAAAGACGCAACCAAAAAAATCTACTCTTAAACCCTTAGAAAATGACTTTAATAAATTTGATGCAAAAAAAATTCTTGAACAAGAAGATCAAGAGTTTGATAAATTCCCAAGTTTAGCCAAAATAAAAAGAGCAAGAGAAAAAGAGAAATTGAAGACACTATCAGAAACTGATGATCTAAAGATTTCTAGAGATGTATCGATACCTGATGTAATTACTGTTCAAGAACTTGCTAATAGGATGGCAGAAAAAACCGCAGATGTTGTAAAAGCCCTAATGAAACTTGGAGTAATGGCAAACGCAACACAATCATTGGAGGCGGATACTGCTCAACTTGTAGCTGAAGAATTAGGTCATAAAGTTGTTATTGTTAAAGATGATGACATACTTAACGATATAAAAGATTTCGATGACAAAAACGAAGATTTAATAAAAAGACCTCCTGTTGTAACAATAATGGGCCATGTAGATCATGGAAAAACTAGTCTTTTAGATGCTTTCAGAAAAACTAATATAGTATCTGGAGAAGCTGGTGGGATAACTCAGCATATTGGTGCATATCAAATAAATAAAAATAATAAAAAAATAACTTTTATTGACACTCCTGGTCACGAAGCCTTTTCAAATATGAGAGCAAGAGGATCAAAAACTACAGACATAATAGTTTTAGTTGTGGCATCAGATGATGGACTTAAGCCTCAAACTATTGAGTCAATAGCTCATGCTAAATCAGCCAATGTTCCAATAATTGTAGCTATAAATAAAATAGATTTAGAAACTTCAGAACCTGATAAAATAAGAAATGAATTATTAACACATGAAATAATTGTTGAAAAATTAAGTGGTGATGTTCTTGATGTAGAGGTATCTGCAACTAAAGGTATTAATTTAGATAAATTAGAAGAGGCCATACATCTTCAAGCAGATTTATTAGATCTAAAAGCTAACCCTAAAAGAACTGCAAGAGGAGTTATCATTGAGTCCAAGCTTGAAAAAGGTAGAGGATCAGTTGCCACTGTATTGGTTCAAAAAGGCACACTTAAAGTAAGTGATATTTTTGTATCTGGTTCAGAATGGGGAAAAGTAAAAGCATTAATTGATGATAATGGAAAGAATATTAAAGAAGCAACACCATCTTTACCTGTTGAAGTTTTAGGTTTTGACTCAAACCCTCTATCAGGTGATGACTTTATAGTTGTAGAAAATGAATCCATAGCAAGAAAAATTGCTGAGTACAGGTCTAGTAAAATACAAATTCAGAAAAATACTGTTGTTAAGTCAAATGTTGATGAAATGTTTGCCCAGATAAATAAAGGAGAAATTTCAAATCTCCCTGTAATAATAAAAGCTGATGTTCAGGGATCAGCTGAAGCAATTGAAAATTCTATAATTAAGCTTTCGACAAATGAAGTTAAAGTTAATGTGATATTTAAAGGTGTTGGAGCAATTACAGAAAGTGATGTTACATTAGCAGGTTCCAGTAAAGGCTTTATAGTTGGCTTTAATGTAAGAGCTTTGCCTCACGCAAGAGATATTGCAAAAAGAGATGGTGTAGACATAAAGTATTACTCAATAATTTATGAACTTATTGACGATGTAAAAAATTTGCTATCTGGTTTATTGAAACCAGATATATCAGAAAATATAACAGGAAATGTTGAGATAAGAGAAGTATTTAATATAACAAAAGTTGGCAATATTGCAGGTTGTATGGTTAAAGATGGATATATCGCGAGAAAATCTCAAATAAGAATATTAAGAGATAATGTTGTAATTCATAAAGGTTTAATAAGCAGTCTTAAGAGATTTAAAGAAGAAGTTTCAGAAGTCAAAACTGGTTTTGAATGTGGCGTTATGATCGAAAACTATAGCGACATTAAGGTTGGTGATATAATTGAAACTTTTGAAGAGGTATCTACAAATAGAAAATTATAAATTAATTTTAAACTAAATGGAATCACAAAGGCAAATTAGATTTGGAGAGTTAATAAGATCTATACTTAGTGATTGTCTTTTAAAAGAAGATTTTTTTGATGAAAATTTTAATTCAACATCAATAACTATTTCATTTGTTAGGATGTCAAAAGATTTAAAAATTGCAAATATATATTTTATACCCCTTGGTGGTAAGAATAAAAAAAATATACTAGATAGTTTAAAGGACAAAAAATATATTTTTCAAAAATATTTATCTAATGCCAAGATTCAATCAAAATTTACACCTAAACTTAATTTTTTTTTAGATGATACATTCGATGAGGCTGAAAAAATTGAGAAATTATTATTAAATAAGAATGTATTAAGAGATACAAAAAATGAATGATATCCAAGGTTGGATAAATTTATATAAACCTAAAAATATATCTTCTTTCAAGGCTATAAATAGGATTAAAAATAAATTTAAATTTAATAAAATTGGTCACGGTGGAACACTAGATCCTATGGCTGAAGGTATCTTACCAATTGCATTAGGAAAAACAACTAAACTAATTTCTTTTATAAATAACAATTACAAAACTTATAAATTTACAGTTCAATGGGGTGCTCAAACTACTACAGATGACAGTGAAGGTGAATTTTTATATTATTCAGATACTATCCCAAATAAAAATAGTATTATTTTAAACTTAAAAAATTTTTTAGGTGAAATAATACAGACTCCACCTAAAGTATCAGCTGTAAAAGTTCAAGGTGAGCGTGCCTATAATCTTTCTAGAAAAAATATTGATTTTAAAATTAAGCCAAAAAAAGTATTTGTTAAAAATTTGAAAATGTTAGACCATAGAAGCAATAAAACATCTTTTTTTATTGAATGTGGTAAAGGTTTTTATGTCAGAAGTTTTGCAAGAGATTTTGCAAAGACACTTGGAACTTACGGTCACATTTCAAGCCTAGAAAGAATAAAAGTTGGTAAATTTACGAAAAAATCTTCGATTTTACTGGACGATTTGCTTAAAATAGGCGAAAGGCTCTCAGAATTTAATTGTATCAAACCATCTATTTCAATGCTGGACGACATCTTGGCTATAGAAATTGACAATAAGATTGATTTAAAAAATCTTTCACATGGTAAATCAATTAAAATTGATGAAGCAAAAAGTAAAATTTCTTTATCAAGTAAATTAGATAATAAAAAAGTTTTATTATTTAATGGTGGAGACGTTGTCTCAGTTGGCAAGTTAACTGGTAATTTGTTCAAACCAAACAAAGTTTTAATTTAGGAGTTATGATGTCGATTACGAGAGAAAATAAACAAAATTTAATAACAGAGTATTCTAAAAATGAAAAAGATACTGGATCAGCTAGTGTTCAAATTGCAATAATTAGTGAAAGAATTAAAAACTTAACTGAACACTTTAAAAATCATAAAAAAGATAATCATTCTAAAAGAGGTTTGGTAGCACTTGTTAATAAGAGAAAAAAATTACTTAATTATTTATCAAAGAAAAATAATGATGAATATTTAGATTTAATTAAAAAATTAAAAATTAGAGGATAATAAGGAAAAAAAAAAAATATGTTTAATATAAAAAATGTAGAAATAGAATGGGCAGGTAGAAAATTAAAATTAGAAACAGGTAAAATAGCAAGGCAAGCTGATTCTACTGTTATTGCAACTTACGGAGGTACTACTGTTATGGCTAACGTAGTTGCAGCAAAAGAAGCAAATCCTGATATGGATTTTTTTCCACTAACAGTAAATTATCAAGAAAAATATTATTCTGTTGGTAAAATACCTGGTGGTTTTTTTAAAAGAGAAGCAAGGCCAACCGAAAAAGAAACATTAGTTTCAAGATTAATAGACAGACCAGTACGACCATTATTCCATAAAGATTTCAAAAATGAAACTCAAGTTACCTGTACTGTTATTTCTCATGATCAAGAGAATGACTCAGATGTTGTTGCAATGATAGCTGCCAGTGCAGCTTTGACTTTATCTGGATTGCCTTTTCTTGGTCCATTAGGTGCAATTAAAATTGGTCTTGTTGATGATGAATTTGTAATTAACCCAACTAAAGAGCAGCTTAATAAATCTAAGCTAGAACTTGTTCTAGCTGGAACTAAAGAAGGGGTTCTAATGATCGAATCTGAGGCTCATGAACTTTCTGAAAAAGAAATGTTAGATGCTGTTGTTTATGGACAAGAAAGTTACAAAACCGTTATTGAAGCTATTATTTCGCTTGCTAAGCAAGCTGCAAAAGAGCCTTGGATAATAAAAGAAAAGGATGATGAAATTATAAAACTACCTCATAAAATTAAGGAAGAATATAATCAACACTTTATAGATGCTTATAAAATTATTGAAAAGCAACAAAGAAGTGAAAAACTAGCCTCGATAAGATCTGAAATATCTGAAAAATTTACATCAGATGTATTTTCACCAGTTCTTTTATCAGATGCAATAAAAAGTGTTGAAAAAGATATCGTTAGAACCGAGTTAATTGATACGGGAAATAGAATTGATGGAAGAGATACAAAAACTGTAAGACCAATAATTTGTGAAACTGGAATTCTAGAGCGAACACACGGTTCAGCATTATTCACTAGAGGTGAAACACAGGCTCTCGTCGTATCAACTCTTGGTACTGGGCAAGATGAACAAAGAATTGATGCAATTGATGGTGAATATACTGAAAATTTTATGTTACACTATAATTTTCCTCCATATTCTGTAGGAGAGGTAGGAAGAGTTGGTTCTACAAGTAGAAGAGAAATTGGTCATGGTAAACTAGCTTGGAGAGCAATTCATCCAATGTTACCTTCAAAAGACAAATTCCCATATACATTCAGAGTTGTCTCTGAAATTACAGAATCAAATGGATCAAGCTCTATGGCTACTGTCTGTGGAACTTCAATGTCTCTTATGGATGCAGGTGTGCCACTGGAAAGACCTGTAGCAGGTATTGCGATGGGCTTAATTAAGGAAGACGATAAATATGTAATTCTGTCTGATATCTTAGGCGATGAAGATCATTTAGGCGATATGGATTTTAAAGTTGCTGGGACTTCTGAGGGAATAACTTCACTACAAATGGATATTAAAATAACCAGTATAACAGCAGATATTATGGAAGAAGCATTAGCACAAGCTAAAGACGGACGTTTCCACATTTTAGGTGAAATGTCCAAAGCTATTGATAAACCAAATCAATCTATTTCACAATACGCACCAACAATAACCAATCTTCAAATCAATAAAGATAAAATAAGAGAAGTTATCGGAAAAGGCGGCGCAGTTATTAGAGAAATATCTGAAACAACTGGAGCTAAGATCGAAATTAATGATGAAGGCTTAGTAAGTATTGCAGCTGTAGACCAAAAATCTGGTAATGATGCATTAGAATGGATAAAGGGTATAGTGGAAGAGCCAGAGATTGGAAAAGTATATGAAGGTAAAGTTATAAAAATAATGGATTTTGGTGCATTTGTTAATTTTATGGGATCAACAGATGGACTAGTTCATATTAGTCAGTTAAAAAATGAAAGAGTAGAAAAAGTTGAAGATGTAATTAGTGAGGGAGATATTGTTAAGGTAAAAGTACTAGATATTGACTCAAGAGGAAAAATCAAACTTTCTATGAAAGCAGTTGACTCAGAAAAAAACGCTTAAACTTCCAAAATTTATTGGGCACAGAGGAGTAAAAGATCTGTGTCCAGAAAATACAATAGAATCTATTTCTAAAGCATTTGATATTGGCTTAACTTATGTAGAAATTGATGTAAAGATATCCAAAGATGAAATTCCTATTTTATTACATGATGATACATTAGATAGAACAACTAATGGAAGTGGACTTGCAATAGATTTTAAATATGAAGATATTAGAGGACTTGATGCGGGTAAATTTTATTATAAAAAAAATACAAATATCTTTGTTCCAAAATTAAAAGAAATCTTAAATCTATGTATTAATAATAAAGGCAATTTAAATATTGAATTAAAACCCAATAAAAATTTTGAAAAAATTAATATTCGTAAAATTTATGAACTTACAAAAGACATAGAAGAAATAGATATTTTTTTCTCTTCGTTTGATATAATTTCTATTATAGAAATTTCAAAATTACTCCCTAAATCTAATCGTAGTTTTTTGTTAGATGATTTTAAAAAATATAATATTGATGACCTAATTAGTATATTAATAAACAATAATTTAAAAATTTGTGGACTAAATCTCAATCTTCTTTCAACAGACATTATTAAAAAGTTAAAAAAAAATAATATTTTAATAACTGCTTATTCTGATGAAAATATTGGCTTGTCAGATGCTAAATATTTTTTTTCATTAGGTGTGGATAGTTTTTTTGTAGATAATCCAATAGAGTTATTAGACAAATTTTAAAGTTTTTTTGGCATACCAATTACATTATAACCACAATCTACGTAATGCACTTCACCTGTTACAGCTGAAGATAAATTACTAACAAAATATAATGCAGATTTACCAACTTCTTCAAGTTGAGCATTTCTTTTTAAAGCAGAATGTTCTTCTGTAAACTTAAAAACTTCTCTAGCATTATTAATTGCAGCACCCGCTATAGTTCTCATTGGCCCTGCGGAGATTGCATTAACTCTAATATCTTTTGCGCCCAAGTCCACACTCAAGTATTTTACACTCGTTTCTAATGCTGCTTTTGCAATTCCCATTAAATTATAATTAGGTATCACTTTGTTTGAACCATAAAAAGTAAGCGTAAGAATACTGCCTCCACTATTCATTATTGGTTCAAATTTTTTTGCAATATTTGTTAACGAGAAACATGATATTTCTAAGCAATTAATAAAATTATCCTTTGTTGTATCAATATATCTACCATTTAATTCTGATTTATCTGCAAAAGCTACTGCGTGAACTATAAAATCAATTTTACCCCATTCTTTTTTAATAATTTTTACAGCATTATCTATTGATTCATTATTATTAAAATCACACTCTATAAGTATGTTCGAGTTGATTTCTTTTGCTAATGGCGTCACTCTTTTAAGTAACATTTCATTTTGATAACCAATAGCTATTTGACCATTATTTTTAGCCAATTGTTTTGCAATTCCCCAAGCAATTGAATGATTATTCGCTATACCAAATACCAAACCTTTTTTATTTTTAAGCATGGTATTGTGAAAATACTAGAGTTGCATTTGTTCCACCGAATCCAAAACTATTAGACATTACATGCTCAATATTTACATTCTGCTCAGTTTTTAAAAGAATATTGCAATCTTTGGCACTATTATCAAGTTTTTCAATATTAGCTGAACCACTCATAAAATTATTTTTCATCATTAATAGACAATAAATAGCTTCATGAACTCCGGTTGCTCCTAAAGAATGGCCAGTTAATGATTTTGTTGAACTCATTTTTGGAACATTTGTACCAAAAACATTTTTTATTGCTTCTAACTCTTTGACATCTCCAATTGGGGTACTTGTACCATGTGTATTAATATAATCAATTTTACCATTAATATTTTTGAGAGCTTGTTTCATACATCTTTCTGCACCCTCACCGGACGGCTGTACCATATCATATCCATCAGATGTTGCACCATATCCAGTTAATTCTGCATATATCTTTGCACCTCTAGCTTTTGCATGTTCCAATTCTTCAAGTACTAATGTTCCACCACCTCCAGCAATTACAAAACCATCTCTATCTGCATCATAAGCTCTGGAAGATTTCTCTGGAGTTAAATTATATTTAGAAGATAAAGCACCCATTGCATCAAATAAAATTGATAATGTCCAATGTAGCTCCTCTCCTCCACCAGCAAAAACAATATTTTGTTTACCCATTTGTATTAACTCATAAGCATTGCCTATACAGTGTGAACTTGTAGAACATGCCGATGTTATTGAATAATTAACACCTTTAATTTTGAAAGGTGTTGCAAGAGTTGCCGAATTTGTACTAGACATTGCTCTTGGAACCATAAAAGGTCCAATTTTTTTTGAACCTGCACTTTTTCCAATTTCAGAAGATTTAAACAAATTTTGGGTTGATGGACCACCTGATCCAACAATAATACCAGTCATTTCATTTGAGATTTCATTACTTTCTAATCCTGAGTCTTCAATTGCATTTTTCATAGCAACATAATTAAACGCTGCACCATCACCCATAAAACGGAGTAGTCTTCGATCAATTTGATCAGTAACGTCTATATTAGGTTTACCATGAACAAGACTTCTGAATGAAAATTCTTTATATTCTTCTGCACTAGTTATTCCAGACTTTAAATTTATAAGACTATCTAAAACATCTGGTTGATTGTTACCAATACACGATATAATACCTAGACCAGTAACTACAACTCTTTTCATTAATTATCCTTCAGGAGAAAATAAACCGACTTTCATATCTTTTGCTTCATATATAGTTTTTCCATCGGCCTTAAGAACACCATCTCCAACTCCTAAAATTAGTTTTCTTAATATGAGTCTTTTTAGTGAAATATGATATGTAACTTTTTGAACTGTTTTTAGAACTTGACCAGTAAACTTAACTTCACCAACACCAAGCGCTCTTCCTCTACCTGGTTGCCCAAGCCAACCGAGGTAAAAACCTAACAACTGCCACATCGCGTCTAAACCTAAACATCCCGGCATGACAGGGTCATTTTTGAAATGACATTCAAAAAACCATAAGCTCTCATTAATATCTAATTCTGCAACAACTTCTCCTTTGGAATAGTTGCCTCCATCTTCATTAATTGAAGTAATTCTATCAAACATCAGCATAGGAGGCATTGGTAACTGAGCATTACCTTCTCCAAATAGGACGCCTTTGGCACACTCTATTAATTGATCATAATTAAAGGAACTTTGTTTCATAATTTAGATTAAACTTTTTTTAAATATTTATCAATTGACTTAAGTTATTTTAAATCACATTCATGATTACCTTTCACAATTATATTTTCAATACTTAATTTTTTTCCATCAGAAACCGTCAATATATTTGTTTCTTGTGTTAGATTTAAACAAAAATTTATTATCTTTTGAGCTGAAATCAACCCTGCTAATCCTGCAGAAATGCCAGATATTCCAACAGTTTCGCATCTAGGTAAATCTACATCTTGGTTATTTGGAAATATACAATTCAAGCAAAGATGTTCATTATTACTATAATTATTGAATAATATTACTTGCAAATCATGTTTGACGACAGATGAGTACAAAAAATTAATTAAATTTCTAACACAGTATTCATTTAAAAATTTAGAAGTATTCCAATTATCTGTTGCATCAACAATTATTGAACAATCGTTAAGTTTACTGATATTATTCTGATCTATATTCTTATCTATAATATCAATTTTACACTCAGAATTTATCATTTCTAGTTTTTCTTTTGCAACTTTAACCTTTTTTTTACCTATATCATTAAGGTTAAATAATATTTGTCTATTTAAATTATTTTTTTCTATACAGTCACCATCAACTAAAATTAACTTTCTAACTCCTGAACTAACTAAATATTGACTCAACGGACAGCCTATACCCCCAATACCTACAATACCAATTTGTATATTTGCTAATAGATTAATTTTTTCTTCTGAAAATTCTTTAAGAATAAACTGTCTGCTGAATATTTCATATTCTATTTCTGAATATCTATTCATTTTTTAATTTATAATTATAAACATATTCTAATATTTCTTTTGCACAATTAACTTTTGACATTTTTTTATAATTTTTGATTCCATATCTTGTTATAATTGCAATTTTATTATTATCTGATCCAAATACATTATTTTTTTTATTAATCTTGTTATACACAATAATATCACAATTTTTTTTCTTAAGTTTTGTTTTAGCTAAAGAAGTATTTCCAGTTTCTGCTGCAAAACCTACTAAAATTTTAGGTCTATTTGTTTTATCTCTACCAATACTTTCTAAAATATCTATATTTTTTACGAGATTCAAATTTAAAGATTTTTTCTTTTTAATTTTAGTATTTTGAAATTTATTAATTTTATAATCTGAGACTGCTGCTGTGAAAAAACCAATATCAATATTTTTTATTTTAATAATTTGATTATACATCTCTTTTGCAGATGAAATTTTTATTAGTTTCACATTTGATGGTGGAGTTAAATTAGTCGGCCCTGACACTAAAATTACATTAGCGCCACTTAGAGCAAGCTGAGAAGCAATTTCATAACCTTGTTTGCCTGATGATTGATTTGTTATGTATCTTATCGGATCAATCATTTCTATTGTTGGGCCTGCAGTTACCAAACATTTTTTATTTTTAAATAAATTTATATTTTCAATATTATTTTTTAGAGTATTATAAATTTTTTTAGCACTGCTGATCCTTCCTAATCCATACTCACCACATTTTAAATGACCAATCTCTGGACCAATAAACTGATAACCTCTAGTTTTCAAAATTTTTATATTTTCCTGATTTGATTTATTCAGCCACATTTGTGTGTTCATTGCTGGTACAAATAATATTCTTTTATTAGATGCGAGCAAAGCATTAGATGCCAAGTTATTACCATATCCATTTGCAAATTTCGCTATTGTATTAGCTGATGCAGGACAAACTATAAGAATATCATTATCTCTAGATAAATTTATATGTAACATATTTTCTTTCTTCTCTGATTCATCAAAGAATACTCTATTACTTAGATATTTTTTAATTTCTTTCAATTTAATGTACTTTTTTGCCTCTTTAGTAACAATACAACTAATTTGATATTGATTATCATTTAGCAACTTAAATATTTCTTTGCATTTTTGAGCAGCAATAGATCCAGTAATTATAAATAGTACTTTTGTCATAACTATTTGTATCCATAATGTATTGCAACAATACCATTAAATAGATTAATTGAGTTAACTTCACTGAAACCACATGAGGTTAAAATTTTGCTTAGTTGTTCCTGGTCTGGAAACAAATCAATACTTTCGCTTAGGTATTTGTAAGCATTTCCATCATTAGCTACAAGTTCTCCTAATAAAGGTAAGATTTTTGATTTATATAGTTTATATGAGCTCGCTACAATTGAAGACTTAGGACTGCTAAATTCTAGACAACAGTATTTTCCTCCTGGCTTTAAAACTCTAAATGCCTCAACAATTGATAATTTATATTCAGTTACATTTCTTAAACAAAAAGATATTACATATTTATCAAAAAAATTATCATCAAAATCCAAAATTTCTGCATTTCCTACCTTAAAAAAAACATTATCATTATTTTTAAATTTTCTTTTACCTTCATTTAACATTTTTTGATTAAGATCAAGAAGATACAAATCATTATTCAGTCTCTTATTAAGTAATTCTACAGATATATCACCTGATCCAGAGCCTACATCGAGCACTCTATCCTTATTTTGAATATCAATAACTTCAACAAATCTTTTTTTCCACAGCCTATGCATACCAAAACTCATTAAATCGTTCATTTTATCATAGTTTGGTGCAACACTCGAAAATACATCTTGGACAAGTTTAGTCTTTTGTTTTGAGTTTACTTTCGTATAACCAAAATTATAATTTTTTTTCATTATGCCAGAACTTCCTGAAGTTGAAACAACCATAAAGGGTCTTAAAGTTACCCAAGGAAAAAAAATTAGTAAAATTTTGATTCATACAAAAAAACTTCGCTTTAAAATACCCAATGATTTAAAAAATATTTTATTAAATTCTAAAATATCTAAAATTAAAAGAATTGCAAAATATATTATTATCGATTTAGATAACTCTTATTCACTAATTATACATTTAGGTATGTCAGGTAGGCTAAAAATCAAAAATTTAAATTATAAAATAATAAATCACGATCATTTTGTAATTCTATTAAACAATAGAATGGCAATTATTTACAATGATCCTCGAAAGTTTGGTTTTGTAGATATAATAAAAACAGACAAATTGAGAAACATCAAATATATATCAAGCTTAGGGATAGATGCTTTGAGTAAAAGAATGAATTATAACTATTTATATAATAGAATAAATAAATCAGAGGTTCCAATTAAACAGATATTATTAAATCAAAAAATAATTGCAGGAATAGGTAATATCTATGCATCTGAAATATTATTTGATTGTGGAATATCACCATTGATTCATGGAAAGGATTTAAAAATTAGTGATATAATTAAATTAATAGCTTCAATAAGAAATATACTAAAAAAGGCTATCAAATCAGGTGGATCGAGTATAAGAGATTACAAATCTACAGATGGTACACTTGGTAATTTTCAGACAAATTTTAAAGTTTACGGCAAAGAAGGTGAAAAAGTTGGTAATAAAAATATAGTAAAAATTGTTCAATACGGACGTTCAACTTTTTATTGTCCTGGTATCCAAAAATAAATAATATTTAATCAAATATTAATTGACTTAATTTATTTTAAATCTATAGCGTGCATATGGCAAATCATGCTTCGGCAAAAAAAAGATCTAGACAAAATAAGGTTAGAAAAACTGTTAATTCCCAATACCTTTCTAAATTTAGAACTGCTCTAAATAATTTTAATACTTCAGTAGAAGCAAAAAATGACCAAGAAATTCAAAAATCCTTTAGTGCTGTCAACTCAATTATGGCTAAAGCATTAAAAAAAGGTATATTTAAAAAAGAATACATATCCAGAAAGTTATCCTCCCTTTCAAAACAAACTTCAAAAAAATAATTTTTTTTTTATTTTTTTACTTTTCTTCTTGCTAAAAATACTTAAAGGGTATTCACTACCAAGATTATTTTGGTGATCAAGTTTTACGACTTTCGGTTTTTTGCGTAAAATTACATTAAATAAAAATCGTCTATTAGGGGGACAATGGACAATACGTCTAATACATTCGAAGAAAATAATTGGCCCTCATTAAAAAAAGATTTGAAAAAAGTTGTCGGTGATTCTGCTTACAATAATTGGTTAAAACATTTAAACTATGTTTCTTTCAGTAATGAGACAATTACTTACTCTGTTCCAACTAAATTTCTTCGGGATTGGATTGTAAACAACTATTCTGACAAAATAAAAACTGAAACTAAGAAATATATAAATTCAGTTCAAATTATTAAATTTGTTGTGAAACCATCAGGAGGTAGAATAGTCCCAGGAACAACAAGAACAATTAAAAGTACAGATAATCACTGGAAGTCCTCTCTTGATGTAAGATCTAATCAGACCTCAACTTATCCAAACGAATTTGGGGCACCACTAGATCCAAGATTTACATTCGATAATTTTGTTGTTGGAAAACCAAACGAATTAGCTTTTGCTGCTTCACAAAGAGTATCTGAAGCAAATAAAATTACATTTAATCCTTTATTTTTATGTGGCGGTGTTGGTCTTGGTAAAACTCATCTTATGCATGCAATAGGATGGAAAATTAAAGAACAAAATCCTGACAGAAAAGTTATTTACCTATCTGCCGAAAAATTTATGTATCAATTTGTAAGGGCATTAAGATACAAAGATACTTCAGCATTCAAAGAACAATTTAGATCTATAGATGTTTTAATGATAGATGACGTTCAGTTTATAAGTGGTAAAGACAACACTCAAGAAGAGTTTTTTCATACTTTCAATGCATTAATAGAACAAAATAAACAAATTGTTATTTCAGCTGATAAATCACCTACTGATCTAGATGGTGTTCAAGAAAGATTAAAATCTAGATTAGGGTGTGGTCTAGTTGCTGATATACATCCAACAACTTACGAGCTTCGTTTAGGAATTTTAATCGAAAAGGCTCAAAAAAGAGGGGTAGAAATACCACCAAAAGTTTTAGAATTTCTCTCTCATAGAATAATTTCAAATGTTAGAGAAATGGAGGGCGCACTAAATAGATTAGTTGCCCATGGTACTTTGGTAGGAACTCCAATTACAATAGAAACAGCTCAGTTGGTACTTCAAGACCTATTGAAATCTTCGAATAAAAAAATTACAATTGAAGAAATTCAAAAAAAAGTAGCAGAACATTTTAATATAAGAATAACAGATATGCACTCTCCAAGAAGGTCAAGATCAGTGGCCAGACCAAGACAAATTGCTATGTACCTTGCAAAATCTATAACATCAAGATCACTGCCTGAAATAGGTAGGAAATTTGGTGGAAGAGATCACACGACTGTTATGCATGCTGTAAAAAAAATTGAAGAATTAAAACTCTCTGATGTTAATTTTCACGAAGATTTAGAATTATTAAAAAGACTTATAGATTCTTAATTTATTTTATTTTATACCTGTATTTATGAAATTTCAGGTTTCTAAAGCTACACTCTTTAAATGTTTATCTCATTTAAATGGAATAGTTGATAAAAAAAATTCACTTCCAATACTTTCAAATATTTTGATTGAAGCAAAAGAAAATTTTTTAACTTTATCATCAACAGATATGGATATATCAATTATTGAAAAAATTAATAGTGATATAAAAGAGGAAGGATCAATTACAATAAATGCTCAAATATTTTATGATGTTGTAAGAAAATTAGATGATTTAAGTGATATTGAAATAATATCAAATGATGGAAAATTACTTACAGTAAGATCTAAAGGTTCAAGATTTTCACTAGCTTGTTTACCCAAAGAAGACTTTCCAATAATTGAACATTCTAATGAAGGTACAAATATTGATATAGATTCTAAAACTTTATCTAAATTAATAGATAAAACAAAATTTGCCATATCTAATGAAGAAACACGATACTTTCTTAATGGTATATATTTTAACCTAAGTAATGAAAATGACACCACCAATTTAACACTTGTTGGGACAGATGGGCATAGACTTGCTAAGTTTAGTCATGCACTAAGCCAAAATATTGATGACCTACCGGGCGTTATTATTCCCAAAAAAACAATTAACGAACTATCAAAGTTATTATCAGATATAGACGAGAATATTTCTATAATAATAAGTTCAAGTAAAATTATTTTTTATATAGGTGATGTTATTTTTATTTCAAAACTCATAGATGGAAGTTTCCCTGACTATAAAAGGGTAATTCCAATAGACAACTCTAATATTGTTGAAATAAATAGAGAATTACTCCTCTCTGCTGTTGATAGAGTAAGTACAGTTGCAAATGAAAAATCACCAGTAATAAAATTTAAATTTCTAAATAATATTATAAATTTGAATACAATTAATACTGAAAATAGTAGTGCTACAGAAGATTTAAATTTGTCTTACTCAGGCGACGAATTTGAAATAGGCTTTAATTCAAAATATATAATGGATATAGTTAACAACTTGGAAGATGATATTATTACATTAAAATTAAAAGATGGATCTTCTCCTATAACAGCACAAGAAAAATCTAATTCTAATCTCGTTTATGTTTTAATGCCAATGAGAGTTTGATAAATAATGTGGCTAAAATTAATCAAATAATATTGAATAATTTTAGAAATTTTCAAAATTTAAATATATTTTTTAATGAAAGAGTAAATATTTTCTTTGGTGATAATGGATCAGGAAAAACAAATATTTTAGAAAGTATATCACTAATTTCTAAGGGAAGAGGAATTAGGAATGCTAAAATATTAGATATGATTAAAAAAAATGAAAAAAATTTTTTTATTAAAAGTATATTAGAAATTAATGGCAGTAATTTAGATATTGAAATAGTACTGGACCAAAGTAATAATAATCAAAAAAAAACTATTAATATTAATAATGACAACTCAAGTGAAGCTAGGAATTTTTTAAATAAATCAGTCTCCTATCTTTATTTTCTACCAGAGATGGAAAGGCTATTTCAATCATCTCCATCTTATAGGAGAAATTTTATTGATAGATTAATTTTTTCTTATAACAACAACTACAATACGTTAATTAATAAGTATAAAAAAAATATTATTGAACGTAATAAAATTTTACAAAATTACCAAATAGACACCCAATGGATAAATTATATTGAAGATGAAATATCAAACATTGGATTAACAATCTACGAATTAAGAAAAATACAATTAGAAATACTAAATGACAATATTGAAATTTTGAGTCATTCTAATGATTACAAATATAAAGTAAAATTTCAAATGGAGGATGAGTTTTTCACTTCAACTTTAACTAAAGAAAGTTACATGGCAAATCTTTTTGATAACCGTGATTTTGATAAGAAATTTGGTGGCTCTAAAATTGGACCTCATAAATCAGATATAATAGCTATAATAAATAATAATTTTAATGGATCACAATTATCTACAGGTCAGCAAAAAACTATTGTTTTAATGTGTCTTTTGTCTCAATGTAATTATTTAATAAATAATAAAAAAATGTCACCAATACTTTTACTTGATGAAATATGCTCTCATCTAGATGTAGATAATAGAAAGATCTTATCAGACATTATCAATAATTTTGATATTCAACTATTTTTAACTGGCACTGAAAAAACATTATTTTCTTTTATATCAACAAATGTAAATTTTTATAATATAACAGAAATATGAATAACAATTATTCATCCGACTCAATAAAAGTACTTAAAGGCCTTGAGGCTGTTAGAAAAAGACCTGGTATGTACATAGGAGATACAGATGATGGTTCCGGTCTTCATCAAATGATATATGAGGTACTTGACAATTCCATTGATGAAGCTTTGGCAGGTTTTTGTGATAATATAGAAGTTGTCCTTAACGCAGATGGAACTGTTACAGTAGCTGATAATGGTAGGGGGATTCCAGTCGATCTTCATAAAACTGAAAAAATACCTGCTGCTCAACTTATTATGACTGAACTTCATGCAGGTGGTAAATTTGATCAAAATAGTTATAAAGTATCCGGGGGCCTTCATGGTGTTGGTGTATCTGTTGTAAATGCGCTATCTGAAACCCTAATACTTGAAATTAATAGAGACGGCAAAGTTTATGAAATAAATTTCAGTAATGGCATAGTTACAAAGGAACTAAATATCATTGGCAACTCCAAAAAGATTGATAATAATTTTTTTACTGGAACAAAAATTACATTTTTACCAACTTCAGATATTTTTAAAAATACTGAGTTCAACTTTAAGTTAATAGAAAAAAGACTTAGAGAACTTGCGTTTTTAAATACAGGTATAAGTATTAATTTAATTGATAAAAGGCATAGCGAAGAAATCAATATTAATTTTAAATATGATGGAGGAATAAATGAATATGTAAAATTTTTAAATAAAGGAAAAAATGTTATTCATGATTATCCAATTTCTTTTAAGGGAGATAAAAATAATATTTCAATAGAGTGCTCATTACAATGGACAGATAGCTATCACGAAAACACAATTTGTTTCACAAATAATATATTGCAAAGAGACGGGGGTACTCACTTAGCTGGTTTTAGAGGAGCTTTAACAAGATCTATTGTTAATTATATTAATAAAAATACAAAAAATTCTAGCAATATAACGGGTGATGATTCAAGAGAAGGTCTAACATGCATTATATCTGTTAAACTTCCTGATCCAAAATTTTCAAGCCAAACTAAAGATAAATTAGTATCTTCAGAGGTTAGGCCGGTTATAGAATCTATAAGTTTAGATAAATTAGAGCAGTGGATTGAAGAAAATCCAAATGAAATAAAAAAAGTTATTGATAAAATAATTGAAGCTTCAAATGCAAGAGAAGCAGCAAGAAAAGCAAGAGAACTAACAAGAAGAAAAACAGGGCTTGAAAACACATCATTACCAGGCAAGCTTGCTGATTGCCAAGAAAAAAATCCGGAATTATCAGAGCTATTTATTGTTGAAGGAGACTCAGCTGGTGGTTCAGCTAAACAAGGAAGAGACAGAAAGAATCAGGCAATTCTTCCATTAAGAGGTAAAATACTTAATGTTGAAAGAGCGAATGATAAACAAGTTTTTACAAGCAATGAAATAGGTGCTTTAATAACTGCTATTGGAGCAGGTGTAGGCAACCCAACTGAAGATACAAATCAAAATAAAATTGATGGGAAATTTGATTTAGATAAAATGAGATATCACAAAATCATAATTATGACAGATGCTGATGTAGATGGAAGTCACATTAGAACATTATTGCTAACTTTTTTTTATAGACACATGAAGCCAATTATTGATTCAGGAAGATTATATATCGCTCAGCCTCCTTTATATCGTATTAAAAAAGGTAATTCTACAGTTTACAAAAAAGATGAAAATGATCTCGAGGAATATCTTATAGAAGAGGGGTTAAAAAATACAACTCTTAGTAATACTAATAATGATCAAGTAGCTGGTAAGGATTTAAAAGAAATAATATATTTGTCTAAGAAAACTAAGAACTTAGTAATTCCTTTAATGAGAAGAATTGACAATAGTCATATTATTGAACACGCGGCGATAGTTAGAGCCTTAGATTTAAGAAATTTAACTGATAAAAATATTGGTTCTGAAATATCAAAGTATTTACAACAAAGATTAAATTTAATTTCAAACATTTCTGAAAAAAACTGGAATGTGTACTACGCCAATAATTCAATAAATATAGAAAGAACAATCAGAGGATTTACAGAGAAGTATACCATCGATGAAAATTTTATTATATCTCCTGAAGCTAAAGCATTAAATGAAATTAGAGATGAATTAATGGAGAATTTTTATAGGTTGAAAGACAATGGTTCAGGTATCATTAAAAATAAAAATGAAGAGTACAACATTTATGGCCCACTAGATTTAATTGATAAAATATTAGAAATTGGAAAATCGGGAATACAAATTAATAGATATAAGGGTTTAGGTGAAATGAATCCTGATCAACTTTGGGAAACTACTTTAGACAAAAATGAAAGAATACTTCTTTCTGTGAAGATTAATGAAATAGATCTTGCAAATAAAGCTTTTGAAGATCTTATGGGTGGCGAAACGGAAGCTAGAAAAAAATTTATTGCAGAAAACTCACTAAAAGTTGCAAATTTAGACATTTAATTTTTAATGAATACAATTTTATTAGGTAATCTTATAAAGATTAGGTGGATTGCAATTGGAGGTCAAGTTTCAGCTATAATATTTGTTGTTTACATATTTAATATATCAATACCTTTGTTTGAAGCTTTAATTATCATACTCTTTTCAATAATTATTAATTTTTATTCTTATCTTGAGGAGAGAAAAAACAAAACAATTAGTAACATTAAAGCATTTTCATTTCTATTATTTGACACTCTACAACTTGGTATACTTCTTTTTTTAACAGGTGGTGTTATAAATCCATTTTCAATTTTAATTTTAGCACCAGTGATTACTTCAGCATCATATTTACCTGCTTTATTGACAGTAATACTTTCATCAATTTCAATAATAATAATCATATTATTAAATTTTTATTTTATACCCCTTAACCTAGGAGATAATTTTATATTACCAGAAATATATAAATTTGGACTCGTAGCATCTCTTATAATTACAGTAATTTTTATTGCTATATATGCTTATCTCTTTGCCAGTTCTTCCAGGAAAATTTCTAACGCTTTATCTGTTTCTAAGCTTCAAATTTTAAACCAAAAAAAAATAACCGAAGTTGGATCTTTAAGTGCTGCTACAGCTCATGAATTAGGAACACCACTAAATACAATCTTCTTAATATTAAATGATCTACTTAAAGATAAAAAATTAAAAGAAGATAAAAATATAATCAAGGATATCATTCTATTAAAATCTCAAGCTGAGAGATGTAAATTAATATTAAAAAAACTTTCACAAAATCCACTTAAGCTTAAAGACAAGTTTCTTGAAAAAGTAAAAATAACAGATTTAATTAAAATAAATTTTGATAAATTTAATAGAAATAAAAATCTAAACATTACAAATAATATTGAAAACAACGAACCTGAAATTATTTTTAAAGATGAAATAATGTACGCATTAGGTAATCTAATACAAAACGCAATATTTTATTGTAATACAACTGTAGATGTTAAGATTCAATATTTAAAAAATCATGTATCTATAAAAATAATTGATGATGGTCCTGGATTTTCCAAAGAAATAATCGATAAGTTAGGAGAGCCCTATATCTCAAAAAAAAGTGAAGGCATGGGGTTAGGTATTTTTATTGCCAAAAATTTAATTGAAAATATGGGTGGAAAAATTAGCTTCTACAATTCAATTGAAAATAATGCTATTGTTGAAATTATATTTGATAACTCTATCTTAAATATATGATGAAAAGCCTTCTTATTGTAGATGATGATCTTCCTTTTCGTGAACGTTTAACTAGATCCATGGAAAAGAAAGGTTTTCAGGTTGATTCCTCACCTAGTTTTAAAGATGCTATGGTCAAAGTTAGCCAAAAAACATTTGATTATGCAGTAGTTGATATGAGGTTAGAAGATGGGTCTGGATTAGAGTTATTAAAAGAAGTACAAAAACTTAGCCCTGAAACTAAATCTTTGTTATTAACAGGATATGGAAATATAGCTACAGCAGTTGCAGCAATAAAGTCAGGAGCAATAGATTATTTACCAAAACCTGCTGAAATCGATCAAATATATGATGCTTTAACAAATTCTAAAGAAGTTCTTCCACCCCCTCCTGAAAATCCTATGACTGCTGACAGAATTAGGTGGGAACATATCCAAAGAGTGTTTATACAGTGTAATCGTAATGTATCTGAAACTGCTAGAAGACTTAGAATGCATCGAAGGACTCTTCAAAGGATATTAAATAAACATGCACCAAGAGAGTAAGTTAAATTTATCAATAGTTATTCCAGTATATAATGAGGAACAATACTTACCCAGACTCTTTGAAGATTTAATTAAATACTTCAACAAAAAAAATATTGAAATTATAATAGTTGATGATGGATCTTTTGATAAATCAACTGAAATTATCAGTTCCTATATAAAAAATAAAAATTACAACTTCAATTTGAAAACTTTAAGATTAGACATTAACTCTGGAAAAGGTATGGCACTACAAACAGGAATTAAACATTCATATGGAGAATATATTCTTCTCCAAGATGCTGACTTGGAATTAGATATGAAAGATTCAAACGAGATGTATCAAATGATACAAAATAATAATGATATTAAATGTATATTTGGAAGTAGATATTTATCAGGCAAGCTCAAAAAAAATAATTATTTTTTTAACAATCTTGTAGGGAAAATAAATTCATTAATTTTTAATATTTTCTTCTCACAATCTTTAAGTGATGTTCATTGTGGTTTAAAAATTCTTCACAGAAGTGTTATAGAAAAAATTAATTTGACAGTAAATGATTTCGGTATTGAAATTGACTTAGCATCTCAAATAGTTCGTAATAACTTTTTTATATATGAATTCGGTGTATCATATTATTTTAGAACAAAAAAACAGGGAAAAAAAATAACATGGATAGATGGCTTAAAATCTTTTTATTATCTTATTAAAGCAAGATTTTTTGATAATTCGGTATCAACTAACTTATCTATATTATTTTCATCATTTTATATGGGATATGTTGGCTCATATTTTGGAATGGGATTAGGAAACACTTTATTTATAATAATTTTCTTTATATTTGGATTAATTATAGGAATTAATTTCAAAATTTTATCATCATCGTTAATTTTCCTATCCATATACATTGGATCTTTTTTTGGTAAAGGTAATGGCACTACATTGTCAGTATTAGTTTTTTTTATAATTGGTTTGTATTTAGCAAGATTATTAAGAAAAAACTACTCTAGTAATTATTTTAAGAATTTATTTTAATTCTACTCATACACATTGTTACTGCTATAATAAAAAAATTAATTACTCCATACCAATTTTTTATAAGACTACCAGTTGACATGATTGGCCAAAATAAAATTAATAATATTACTATTGAAATAATTTTTAAATTTTTACTTCCTTCATTTTTAATTATAAGGTTACATAATGAGAAAAGGTATAATATAAATAATAAAAAGATTATTAAGCCTCCTTCCGCTAGCCATTGAACATAGATATTGTGTGGGTGCGAAGCACAATCATAATTTACCATCATTTTTTTGTATTTTATATTTTGTTCACATAAATACTTATAATTACTTAAGCCAATTCCTGTAATTGGGTTATCTTTAAACATTTGGAACCCTAAAATATAAATTTCTCCATATGCAGAAGTTGGAAAATTTTGCAAAACTTCATAAAAACTTGGTTGTAAATTTACTATTTTACTACAAATTTTTTTGTCATCATTTTCGCATTTAAAACTTTTCTCAACTTTCAAGCCTTGATGATATTCAGTTGATTCAAGAGTTTTATAATCATTATAAAAAGGATGAAATTTTAAAATAATAATAATTGATAATAATCCAATAAAAATTGATAGTATTAAACTAATTCTCTCCTTATCTAAAAAAAATAATAATAAAAACAAACCCATCAAGTAAGTAGCAAATGCCATTCTTTCTCCAGATACAAAACAAACTACAAGAATTAATGTTAAATAACTAATACGATAAAATAAATTGTATTTTATATTTTTATTTATCAATAGATATGCAAATCCAACGAGTCCAAATTTTGAAACATAGGAACCAGGTATAAGTTCTTTTCCGAATGGTCCAGTTAATCTTCCATACCAATCAGATTTAAATCCTAATATATCTTTGCCAAAACCATGTTGGGTTGAATAATTAAAAAATTGAAATAATGTATCTATGCATACAAAAGTTGATAATATTAGAATTAATAAAAGCAAACGATTAAATAAACTTTTACTATAAAAAAACAAAAAATAGCAACATATAGGTATTAAAAGATATCTTACAAAAATTGATGAGTCTTGTATCGATTTTTCAAAATCTAATGAAAAAAAACTTGTAAAAATCAATCCTAACCAAAAAACAATTGAAACAATTACAAAATTATTTTTAATTAAATTATAATCTCTATTTTTAAATACAATCCATAAAATTCCAAAAATACCACCAAAAGTTATTATTATGTCTGGTATTGCAGGACCAGTTATCAAGAATAATGGCACTAATAAAAATAAATATGTAAATAAAATATTTATTCTATTTATCATTATTTTTTTATAAGCTTTAGAAATACATCTTCTAAGTCACTCTCAAATGTATTTATTTCATCAAATTCAATTCTGTTGTTATCTAAAATTTTTATTATATTCCTTAAATTAGTTTTATTTTTGTCATATTGAACATTAAGTTTGATTCCATCAATGCTAGGATTATAAGGTTTTAAATCTATAGGAATTGAAAAATTTCCTTTAGTAATAAATGAAACTGTTTTATTACTAATTATATTTAACAAATTTTCTTTAGAGTCTTCTTTAATTTTTTTTCCATAATTTATTATAGAGATTGTATCACATAAATTTTCTGCCTCTTCTAAATAATGAGTTGTTAAACAAATTGTTGTGCCTAGTTCATTTATTTTTCTTATATATTTCCAAACAGAAGATCTTATATCTATGTCAACTCCAGCTGTAGGCTCGTCTAAAATTAACATTTCTGGATTATGTACAAGTGCCTTTGCAATAAGTAATCTACGTCTCATTCCACCTGATAGTGTTCTAGCATATGCATTTCTTTGATCTGTTAATTTAAGATTTTGCAATATTTCTTCAGTCTTTCTTTTTTGTTTTGGAATGCCATAAAGACCTGATTGTAATTCTAGCAATTCTGCAGGCGTAAAAAAAGGATCTATGTTTAACTCTTGTGGAACAATTCCTATTTTAAACTTACTTAATTTAGAATTTTTATCAATGTCAATTCCACATATAGTAATTTTACCATTATTTTTTTTTACTAGACCTCCTAGAATATTTATAAAAGTTGATTTTCCAGCACCATTAGGGCCTAAAAGTCCATGAATACTTCCTTTTTTAATTTGAATATCAAAATCTATTAATGCTTTTATTTCCTTCGATTTTTTATAGAAAATCTTATTTACATTTTTTGCTTGAATTGAATATTTATAATCTGACATTAATGTAAAATCTTATATATTTAAAATTATAATGAATAAAGAGAGTAGATTGATATTAGTTGATGGCTCTGCCTATATTTTTAGAGCTTATTATGGTCTTCCTCCTATGAATAGGGCTGATGGAACCCCTATCAATGCCGTTTTTGGTTTTACCAACATGCTAGTAAAGTTAATTGAAGACTACAGTGATGACAAAATGATAGTAATTTTTGATGCTGCAAGAGAAAATTTTAGAAATCAAATTTACCCCGAATACAAAGCCAATAGAGGAGATGCTCCTGATGATTTAATACCTCAGTTTCCTCTAATACGAGAATGTGTAAAAAGTTTCAACATTCCACAACTTGAAATCGAGGGATTTGAGGCTGATGATTTAATTGCTACTTATGTTAATTTAGCTGAAAAAGATGAGATAGAGACTGTGATAGTTTCTTCAGATAAAGATCTTATGCAACTTGTTAGTAAAAAAGTAACTATGCTTGATCCAATGAAAAATAAAAAAATTGAAATTAAAGACGTTGAAGAAAAATTTGGTGTTAAACCTGATAAAGTTATTTTTATTCAAGCACTAACAGGTGATAAAGTTGATAATATTCCTGGTGCTCCAGGTATTGGCCCTAAAACAGCTTCTCAATTAATTAATGAGTTTAATGATATTGATGGTCTACTTAAAAATATTGATAAAATTAAACAAGAAAAAAGAAGAAATATTTTAAAAGAAGCTGAAAGTGATATTAGGATAAGTCTAGAGTTAGTAACTCTTAAAAATGATATTAAAATTTACGAAAGTATTAATAAAATAAAAACTTACCGTGAATTAAAAAATGAAAATAATAACATCTTTGAATTTCTTCAAGAACAAGGTTTTAGATCAACATCTGAAAGATTAAAATCTAATTCTTTTTTATCTAACAAAAATGATAATATTATCTTAAAAAAAGAAAGTGAACCAAATTATAAATTAGTCGATTCCAAAAAAAATTTTGAAAAAATTTTACATGAAATTGAAAAGAAAGGTATTTGTGCAATTGATACTGAAACTAACTCACTAAACATAGAAAAAGCTGAATTAGTTGGAATATCACTTTGTTACAGTGAAGATGTTTCTTACTATATTCCAATAAATCATTATACCCCAGACGGTTCAAAAAAAATTGAAAAACAGTTAGAAGAAAAATATGTAATTAACAATATTAATAATATCTGTGAAAACGAATCAATTTTAAAAATTGGTCAAAATATAAAATACGATATTCGAATTTTAAACAAGTATGGAATTAAATTTAATTCTATTGCTGATACTATGTTAATCTCTTATTCAATTGATAATGGCATTCATAAGCATAATTTAGACGATCTGTCATTTAATCACTTAAATCATACAACTATTAAGTATAAAGATGTTGTCGGTACTGGAAAAAATGAAATTACTTTTGACAGAGTGGCAATCGACAATGCTGTTGAATATGCGGCAGAAGATTCATTACTTACTTTCAAGCTCTATCAAAACCTTTATCCTCGTTTAATTAAAGAGAAAGCAAATTTTGTGTATCAAAATATTGATCTACCTCTTGTTGATGTTTTATCTAAAATTGAATCAAATGGTATTGAGGTAAATAAAAGATTTTTAACAAGCCTAAGTATTGAATTTGAAAATGAAAGTAAGAAGCTTGAAAAAAAAATTTTTAAATTAACAAAAACAGAATTTAATATTGGTTCACCAAAACAGTTAGGTGAAATATTATTTATTAATCTCAAAATACCTGGTGGGAAGAAAACGAAATCTGGTACATATTCTACTGATTCTTCTACTTTAAATAATTTAGCTTCAGCAGGTTTTGAAATTGCAGTATTAGTTCTTGATTGGAGAGAATTAACAAAACTTAAATCAACTTATACAGACGCATTATTTAGATTAACAGATGATAAAAATAGAATTCATACATCTTTTGGTTTAGCTAATACATTAACAGGTCGGTTAAGTTCTACAGATCCTAATCTTCAAAATATTCCAATTAGAACTGAAAATGGAAAGAAAATAAGAACTGCTTTCGTTAGTGGTAAAGGAAAAAAACTAGTTAGTTTTGATTATTCTCAAATAGAACTAAGATTAGCTGCAGAAATATCAGGAGATAAAAATTTTATTAAAGCTTTTAAAAACAATGAAGACATTCATGCTTCTACTGCGAAAGAAATATTCAATTTGAAAGATAATCAAATAGACAATGACTATAGGCGAAAAGCAAAAGCTATTAATTTTGGTATTTTATATGGGATTAGTCCATACGGTTTAGCTAAACAACTTGATATTTCTAATACAGAAGCAAAAAATTATATAAATGAGTATTTTAATAAGTATCCAAATATAAAAAAATATATGGACCATCAAATTGATTTTGCAAAAACAAACCAATTTGTTGAAACAATTTTTAAAAGAAAAATTAATATTACGGGAATTTCAGATAAAAATTTTGCTGTCAGAGGTTTTGCAGAGAGACAGGCCATTAATGCTCCAATACAAGGTAGTGCAGCAGATATTATTAAATTAGCCATGATTGAAATTCATAATGAAATAAAGCTTAAAAAAATTGATGCAGAAATGCTCTTACAAGTACACGATGAACTTATTTTCGAAGTTGAATTAAAAAAATATGATAATTTAGTAAATAATGTAAAAACTATCATGGAGTCAGTACACTTAAAATATAAAGATTTTTCAGTTCCACTAACTGTTGATTATGGTTTTGGTGATAATTGGGGTCAGGCACATTAAAACTACTTTATGACTAGCAGAAAAAAAATTAAGAAAAAAAATCCCTATGCTCTAGAATTAAAATTACCTAAGTACAAACAAAGAATCATTAGTAGTAAAAAAACTTATACCAGAAAGGGTAATAAAAAAGTTATTTAGAATTCTTCATCAAAGGTATTGATTTCAAACCACTTTTCAAGTTCATGGTACCCACCTATTTTTTCTCCATTTAAAATTATTTGAGGAAAAGTTTTTGCATTAGGAAATTTCTCAAAAAAATCCTTCCTCGTATAATCAGTATCAAGCATATAAATTTTTGGATTATATTTAGCTAAACGTAGTTTAGCCCTATCACAGTAACCACAATTAGTTTTAGAATATATTTCTGCTTCCATC
>MDTG01051171.1_pt1 | contig 33322 bp, 6 predicted proteins | sample 811421 | NCBI WGS metagenome assembly MDTG01 (sample SAMN05326645, study PRJNA326480) | marine metagenome | isolation source: seawater | place: Pacific Ocean: South East | collected 2011
AACGCGTCGTACAGCGGTTCCAACCGTCCTTTCAACGCCTTCCATTCCTTAATGGCCAACTCTGGATTATCCGACTGTTCTCTCAACAAATCGCAAAACCCACCCGGCGCTTCGTCGTCTCCAGTTTGAAACCTCCAGTGTCCTTCCTCTGTCCAAAGCGAAATCCCATCGTACGTCTTGACCGGCATCTCCTCTCCTAACGCGTCAAAAACCATCCTCAGCGGGTTCCCTGTCGGTCGATCCAACCCTTCCCAAATAGACGGACCAACCTCGAACTTATATAAATCCCCTTCGGGTGTTTTGTGATCGAACATGTGGCAACACCCACCGGCTAAATAGTGCGACTCGAACACTTTCACCGAGTTCCCGTACCGAGCAAGCAACGACCCGCAGGATAAACCACCAATGCCAGAACCGATGACAACGCAGTCATACTCTTCGTCCGGAGATTCGATGGAACCAGCCATCGCTTTGATAACAGAGCGGCGCTGAGTTTTAGCACCGCAGTTTCGAACGTTCGCGCGGTGCGGTCTTTGTCGAAACGTATTACTGCCGTTCATCATCATCGTAGAAGAAGAAGCAGAGGAAGCCATTTTCGTTGCCGTTTGCAACATCAAATATTACAGTATCTATCTTTTGGAATTCCAATCGTGCGATTCGACCGGACTCGATGCGACGTCGCGGAGAGACAGAGAGAGAAAACGAGACGGCGCTCCGCTCTGCTCTATTTCTTGACGAGCTCTCTTCTGCTCCCCACGCGGCGCCGCGAGAAAAGAAAACGAAGGAAGCGCGCACTTGGTGCGGTTGTATAATGTGGTAAATATGACAAATAGGGCGTATCTTTTCCAACTTTTTGGGACTGAAATCTTTCTTTTTTGCGTCCCCGAACCCACTCTCTCACACGGTGTGTGGAAACACAAAAGGAGGAAGACGCCCCCGAGGACTCGACTCTCGACAGTTTTTTTGGACCCGCATTCTCTCGCTTTTTTGTGTTCGTACGAGCAAAAACTCCGTCCTCAGTCTTCGCTTCTCTTTTCAACAAAAAAGGCGGGGGCGCTTTTTTCACACGTGCGCACACTCTCCAAAGCTCGCGCGCGCACAGACGCGGGCACAAGACTCGTGGCAGCCCCGCCGAAGAAGAAGAAGAAGAAGAAGAAGAAACGGACCCCCGACGGCCCGAGGACGAAGACGACGAAGACGACGGCGGCGGCGGCGGCGATGCGCGACATCAAGGCCTTGAAGATTGAAGTTGCGCCGTCGGTAAAAAACGAAGGGAACGATTTGGGAGGCCCTTTGGTCGTTTCTTTACGCACCGCGCCGACAACTCTGACCGACGGGACGTACGCGTTCAACTTGTTCAGAGGTAATCCAGATACGAGCGACAGGGAATTGGAGAAGGAGTTTGGGAATGATGCGTACGAACGAGCGTATAACTTCACCAATGGCAAACTTGGAAACGGCGATACGCCGCATTCGGAACGGCATTTAGTGGTTGTTGGGAGAGGCGACGGGTGCGACATTATCGGGAAAAATTTCGCGCACGAGAAGTGTGGATTTGGCATTGGCGTGTTGCCGAAAGATGCGACTCAGGGCGTGATGGCACACGAAGACGGACGATCGATGGACGTTTTGGGTAGATTAGTGCCAGTTGGCAAGGAAGACTCCGGGGAGTACGTGTTGAAGTTACAAAGGTTATGTGGCGATTCTGTGGTTCATATGTTGACGAGACCACAGAGACTTAACTATCAGTTCAACAGAGACGACGTAGAAAAGTTGGATTACGACGATATTAACGTGCGAAGGGCGATTACCGCAGACGCGACAAAGTTGTTTTCCTCGCAAAAGAGGCAAAGACAACAGGCAAAGCTCATGTCGGCGAGGAAGTTGGACTCGGATGCCATCGCATCGCCGAAATTGTTAGAATCACAAATTGGCAAATCGTCGAGGTTCGCGATGACGAGAAAAGATTTGATGCAGAAGGCGGGAGAACAGAGAAATTTGCCACCCCATGATTTGGAGGCGACGAAGCCACACGAGGCGTTTCCGTGGAAATTGACACCGGGCTACGTCTTGTTCTCGCATAATTTACCATATAACGACTTCATAAAAGCCGGGAAGAAAACGACTGTGGAGGCTATGATAGAGTCTTTGGGCGGGTCGGAAAAACCGAAAGCAATTATAGATTTGTTACCGATGATTCACGTGACTGATCCGAATTGGGCGATTTCTGCCGGCGACCACAGTTTCGATGCCACGGAGAAAGCAAAGGCGTTGGCGTTTATGGATGCACTTCTACAATTTGCGAGCTTAAAAAGTGGACGAGTGAAAGAGACCAGGCCGAAACGAATAGAGATGAAGAAACGAAAGCGGAAAGAGGAAGGAGAGGAAGGAGAAGAAGGCGTGAAGAAGGAAGAAGATGGGGAAAAAGAAGAAGAAGAAGAAGAAGAAGAAATAGAAATAATAGAAGAGGAAGTGAAGCACAAATGGTTGTTTACGAAACCTGAGCGGGTAGATCCGCTCATACAGCAGTGTATCATCGATACATTTACGGAAGTAGATGTTGGAGACGGGACGCAATACGGCGAATCGCGACTGCGAACGAAGAGACTCAAGGATTTACTCGTCCTTCACATTATTCTTCTTGCCTTGCGCGTATCAAACTGGCAGGTGGATTCCGAACCATTACGCGCCGCTTTAAAATTGAAAACGACGGAGTTTACTCCGATGTATAAACAATTAGGCGCAAGTAAAGTTACGTCGATTAAGCATAAAAAAGACGAATCGCCAACGATTGCGCTCATGATGGCTGAACGTCAGCTCTCGACTATTTTGCCAGAAATCAAAAACCGAGTCCAAGCAAAGAAGAAGAAAGAATCATAAATACACGTAGCGTTAATAATAATAGTGTTCTAACGATATATTTTCTATATAAGAAAATCTATATGACATGCGCATGGCATTCAGCGCACTTGGCGACTCCTTCTCGGCGCATCTTCAAAGCTACATCCTCCTTCGCTACTCCCATCCTCTCCAAAACACTCCACTCCACCCCACCTCTCGTCTACTTTCGCGCAATCAAATATCTCCTTTCCTAATTTCTCGTTCACTGCATTGTGCACTTTACACATCCACTCCTGGAAGCTCACCGAATCTGCCACCTCGGGAGGATACTTATCAATAACCGTCTTGAAGTGCACCTGACACTCCTTGCACGGATATAAATTCGTAATGGCGTTGACTAAATTTTTCGCGTCTCTCTTTTCTCTTTCCGTCGGCTCGTCTGGGTACTGCGACGCTATCGAATGTAACAAGAGCCACGTCGCTCTTCCCAAGTCTTCTTTAGAGACGTATTCCGTGGACGACGCTAGGGGATTTTCTCTATCAATGAGTTCTCCTCCTTCTTGGGGGTGACTTTTTTCGCGGTGGCGACGAGGTTGCGGATGACTCGTCGACGCGCCGTTCGGGGTCTCGTTCGTCCGATGATTGGTGACGTCGTGCGCGCCGTGCTGGGAAATCTTCCGAAACCACCACGACGGGGAGTTTTGAGACATCTTCCTTCGAAGCCTTTTTTGTAAAGAGTTGTTGTCAGAGAAGAGATTTTTGTCTTTTGCCAAACTTGAGTGTTGAGGACGACCCAAACCAAAAGAAAACTCGAGAAGAAAAATTCGAAAATAAAAAGCGCGTATCGATTCACACAAAACATCAAACCTTTAAAAAGAGTGTTGTTGTTGTTGTTGTTGTTTGTCGTTGTTGTATCTTTCTGTCGCGCGCGGAGGGCAGCACAGATGACGCCATCCTCCTCGACGCGCTAACGGGAAGCCGATTTTGTGTCGTTTTTTTGTTCCGCACGCGCGCTCATTGACGGAGAAATCTCATCGCAAAGAGAGAGGAAGAGAATGCGCACAAATTTTCTCGCGAGATGGAAACTGCCTTGCGCGAATCGTTAAAGCGACTCGCGAGAGTCGCGCGACGAGAATCGGCGCACGCGCTCGGCCCCGAAGACGAGTCGAAACAAATCATCGCGACGATACAGGTTCGTTAACACGTAGTGGTGTAGATGGAATTTTCTTCGCGTTTTCAGAGAGAGAGAGAGAGAGAGAGAGTTTACAAAAGAAAGCAAGAACATAACTAACCATTTTCTTCTTTGAAAAAATAACAGGAAACCTTAGAGGCTGCGCATGAGGAGAACATCCCGGCTTTATCGGCGATATTTCTGGACCCTGACGTTGGGATTTTGAGCTATTTGAAAGAAACTGCGAACGTGGCTGCGAAAGACGTTCAAGCGGCTCGGGCGAAGGCTTTCGATACGATTACCAAACATATCGAACGCATTGGGCAAAACCAAAGTTCAGCAAATGCGAGAGAAATGCGCGATATATGCATGCGGCAGTTCCGGAGCGAGCAACAGAATACGACTAAAGCTGCTGCTTTGGGACCGATAATTGCTCTTTTCAGTATGCAGCTACCTTTCGACGCAACGGAAGAAGAGTTGAAAAAAGTAGGGGAATCGTTGCGAAGAGATTACGAAAGAACCGCAAAGACGCCGACGGTAAAGTCTTTAATTTTAAGGGCTTGCGCGGCTTTACACGCAAATTTTGATGTTGACTTTAAAGAAGAAGATGTTGCGCGAGATGCTCATCCAAGATGGTTGATCAATAAAGCGTTGGGGATATTAGACGATCAAATTGGATCTGCGGATTCCGACGACGACAACGTCGAGGAAGCAGAAGAGGGAGGGAAATACGCAAGCGAGAAAGAAAAGAAAAAAATCGACATGGTATTGATCTCTGGCGCACTCGAGGCGATTGCTTCTTCTATACAGTCTGTCCCAGATAAGATTTCAACGAGTTCGCGAACGGCTTTGTCTAAAATTTTGCTCAAAGCATTGGCACCTCCATCTCATGGTCAACGCAGCGAAGTTCCGAAAAGTGCGATGAAAGTCGTCGAGTGCGTTGGCTCAATTTTAAAGAAAGAGTTCATCGAGTTTGCTCCCAAAATTTTTGAGAAACTCTTAGAACTCAGAGTGTGCTCGAATAAAGATGTCACCAGAAATGCAATGGTTTCTTTAGATGCATTTTTAATAACCTTACAGGACGCGTTGATGGACAATACTTTATTGGAGGAAAGCAAACGAATTGAGGCTATGAAAAACATGATGGGAAAAGTTAAAGAGCTTTTAGAAACAAAGCACGACCAAAATTCAAACCCTCGAAAGATTACTGTTGCGGTCCGCGCTCTAGGCAAACTAGCTAAACCAGCGTTTTACATGTCGAGCGATGAACTGGAGATGGATTTGGACGAGCTGATGGAACAATTAGCAAGATTTACTTTGGAAGAAAAATTCGCTGCCGGGGGTAACGCTTTTGAGAAGAGATTCGAGTCCATGGAAAGACAGGTTGCACTTTTGATTGCATATACGGACGTTCTCGAATTGCAACAAACTGTTGATGAAACTACGTTAGATATGGTTGCCTCTATATTACACTGGATATTTGAACACTATTCAAACGAAGTCGATACGAGAAAACGCGTCGCGCATGACGCCATTGCCAATTTATTTCAAACGTTATACGAGAGAGGTGGTGCGTTACGGAGTTTGTTTAGTAGATGCGGACAATCTTTAGTCCTTTTGTCGTTGCGCGTTGGACCGCCCGATCCTATCGACAGGTTGCTGACAGATGCTCCACCAATACAGCTTTGGCCAAGGTACGTTGATTTATGGGTTCGCTTGCTCGGCGGTGACGAAAAATACGAAAGATTCAAGCCGAATAGAGCGTCCAAACGTTACATCTCATCTGGATTAGAAAATAAGAAGCGCTCACAAAGTCTCGACTCAGCAGTGGTATCGGAGCATTTATCAGAAAATTCCTTGGACGAACACGGCATGGATATCGAGGTAGTCATGGATGAACAAACACAAATTGTCCAGGGCACGGCAAACGTAGTGTACGATTGTTTCGTGGAGCATATACTTTTGATATGCAATACTCTAGAACTTGGGGTTCGAGAGTCTACAATGGACAAGCCTAGTGCGAATTTAGGAGACGAATCGAAGGAAAAAGATACAAGAATTCCAGAAGATTTAGTAGATCAAAACATAGAAGCAAACGCATTGATAGCGTTAAATTTAGAAGGTAATTTAGAGGCCAAAAATTCAGCTGACATGCAAACTTTTCTTGGTTTAGTGGATTTCTTCCGTAAAGTTATCGATAAATCTCCTTCGAAGCAGATGTGCGCATGGATTGGGCAGCTAGGAGAGGAGCTCATGCTATTAGCGACGAAAAATACAGCTTTGAGTGGCTTTTACAAACTCATTCAGAGTTCGTTACACGCTGCAGAGCGTTCAGGATACTTTCGATCCGTTCGTCTTGATGAAAATGCACAAACAGATAGAAAAGATTATGAAACTCAACAAATCGAAAGTGATGACGAAGAAAAGGCTGCACGACTTCACGTGGCGAGAAGCTTTCAAAACTTTTTGCACGAGGTACTGGCAGAAAGTTCAGGGAAAACAGGTGAATTGAGAGCAGCTTCATTGAGTTTACTATTAGAAGCACCTGAAGGTTTACTTTCCTTGAATGATCTAGTGTGGCCATTGTGCTCGATGCTTGAACTTGGATTGCAACATTCTCCGATGGCAGAAACCGGATTGAAGGTGCTTGAAACTTGGCTAACCAATCGAAGGGAAGAATTGCTGCCTACACTTCCAGAGTGCGTGCGAAGCTTGAGGCCATATTTGGATCGTGGAGACGCTTTGTCTGAAGATTTAGAAATAGAACGAAATAGAGCTATGACTATGTTCGATATTGATGAAAACACCCCATCTGGTAGTATCGCTGAGTGGCGCTTTGAGAAGAGAATGGCAAAACAGGCGTTAGAGCAAGAAAGTAATTCTGAAGAAAAGATATTGCTAATGAGAGTGCTCAGACTACTCGGTTCCGTAGGTAGTTATTCTCATTTTTTAGTGAATTCCATGGAAGAAGACGAACAAAGCGGCACAGATCAGAATAGAGACTCAACTATTCTTTGGGATTCTACAATGCGGATTTCTATAGATGTACCGTTATATGCCACAGAAGCAACTCTGTGGTTAGATAGTTGTTTGCCTCGAATCGCGCAGTTGGCCAAATTCTCTCGAGACCGCGCAACAAAAGTCGCAGCATGTGAAGCATTACATGCTATGACATTACTTATGGTAGGACGCAATGCGCGAAGACCGGATTCGACTGACGATAGAAGTGGCATTACGCCGTTCCATCTGGTATACCGTTCTCTATTTCCAGTCATCATAGATTTAGCTGCAGATTTTGAATCCGTTACGAGCACTCTTTTCCGTAAGTTAGCATTCCAATTGGTTCGATGGTTTACGAAAAATCAAGTGAAGGAAGCAGCAGAGACGATGGCATTACTTGACTCAATCACCCTTGGTGTTGCCAATGCTCGCTTCGGCATCAAGCGTGATTTATGCGCGGCACTAGCTGCCGAGGCGCTTAAGTGGAGCATGAAACAGATGATGGATGTTCAAAATGCAGTGAATGTGAAGAGCATTTTGCGCCGATTGTACTCGCTGATGTCGCATCCAGATTCAAATCGACGTCTAGGGGCTTCCAGTGCTGCTTTACGTTGTCTAGAACTATTCGAAACGCAAGATGGATCGGCTACAGAGATTTTGAAAAATCACATCCTGGAGATGCTGGAGGTGACGCTTCGATCATTTCGTCTGGCTTCTTTTGCACAGTCAAAGGATGCTGCGGAGGATGCCACGGCGCGTTTATCGCGATTGGTAGTACGCGTCTGTAAGCGACACGCAAGTCTACTCATGCAGCCTTCAAAACCAGCTAGGTCGGGAACTTTTCAAACACTCCGCGATATCGTCATGTGGATATTTGATGACGGAGTAGCAAGACCAGAGGGACGCCTACGACTAGAATCGCAATATGCGTTTTGTGTTTTATATCCGACGTGTAGATTCGACGTTCTTAGGCATGTAGAAGATAAAGGTCTTCCCTACACATCGAACTTATTTGATGAAATGAAAAATGTGAACATTTCAAATATAAACGGGCCAAGCGATCGAGGTAAGTGCGATGCTGCTATACGCTGGCTTCATGCCAAAAGAAGTGCTTTTCACTTCGCCAGATGGAGCTTGGAAGTCAATATACTCCCACCTGAATTTTTTTCACAACCTAGACATCTGGGCATATTCCAGAATGCATCGGAGTACCTGTTACTGTTAGAAGACAACGCCACTTTAAATGTGGGGCCGACGGCGCTTCGGAAGTGGCGCCGAGCAAAGGTGGACTTTCTTGTACAAGTTTTATTGTTTGTTCATACCTCGATAACGAAACTAAGATCTTCGAGTAGTGTAGCGAGAATTTCTGAAAATCTTGCTCTGAAAGAGATTGTTGATAACGATGGATTTGTCAAGGTGCTCGTCAAATCATTCTTATCGCTGGAGTCATTTGAAACAGAAGCACAAGAAGAAATACGCATTTCTGCAACTGCGGCTGGAATTTTGAAGGAGTTGAGTTCACTCGTCAAAGAATATGGAGACAATCTGTCTCCATATTTTGGGGAGATTTACGGCAAAGTTGTAGAAGAGCTTCGGTTAGGAGTGAGCAAAGATTCAATTGGTGATCTCAGGTGTGTGAACCTCTCGAACACTTCTGGATGCTCCAAAGCTGTGAGATTGGTCACTGGCTATAGAAAACTATTCGATATTCAAATGTTACGAAGTATTTTACCTAAAGAAGAGATGCAGAGCGGAATAATCGGTGAGAGCTTAGTAATGGTTGTCTATAACCTAGGCAAATCGGCCAATCCAAGACAAAAAGCTGTTGGGACTGAAATTTTGCGTTTAGCGTTTCAACTTGGGATTGAGGCTGATCGAATCATGGAAATTATTTTAAGAGACGATGAATGGGAGGATGGTTTACTCTTCATAAGTGGACGACAAAATACTGGTACGGCGTCCACTCAACGCAGGAAAAAAGAGAAAAACGCTCGCCTCGAGCAAGAAAAGGGTGAATCATTTTACTTATCCTTCCACAAATTGATTACGAATTATGTTGTATTTGATTTTTGGAAATATGCCGCATCAATACTAGATCGAGCGGCAAACGATGTTTCCTCGCCGGGTGGAAGGATTGCGACGCATCTAATCTTAGCAGTGATGACGGATACAGGAATACATGCACGTTCAGTCTTGCTTGTATTTACGAAACGTATACTTGCGCTCGATCCGCTTGTTAAATCTGACTCTTCTCGATCGAATGATGTTATTGCACGGTGTCATCGCAGAGCTTTAGCTATTATTGAACGTGCGCTGATTCTTGACGCATCATTGAAGCAAAACCGAGCTTTACTTCACACCGAGGTTGCGGATGAGAAAAAGGATCAAGAAAATGCTGCATACTTTATAGGAGATGCATTGGCAACATGTTTGCGACTAGATTCGAGTTCCTCGGTACGTATAGAAGCCATCAGAATTTCGATGCAGACTTTACTCCAGAATGGAGAATACAGAAACAACGTTTGCTATGCTATTGTCATAGAAGCGTTGGCAGATCTCGTAAATCATGTCAAGTCAGTACAATCGGATCAATGGGACTCTTCTGGTGTCGCCGAAGGAACTAAAGATGCTATCCTTCGATCGTTTCGACTATCAAGCTCAAAAAGCCAACTCATACGCATTGTACTTCCACTCATTGAAGATAATTACAGTGACCAGACGTTAAAGTTTATCACGAAGACGTTGACCTCTGTTGAAAACGCGTGGGACGAAGCGCTTGCGGTAGAGTTATTCAATTTAGCTTTCGATAATGGTAGAGAATCATACCAGAAAAGGGTGTGCGGACGACTTTTGAGCATAATATTGATGAATTCAAGTTCATCCACGGTGTGCAGTTTCATATCTGAACGAGTGGATGCGATCGTGGAAATATTAGAGCGCACCAATAGGGATGAATCAAAGTCAGATGCTGACGCCACAAATATATTGAACGCATTTATGATCATGAACGGACTTTACCAGAAATGCTCGAAAGAGCAGATTGCAGAAATTCGTCCTAATCTGCAAAATACAACAAAGAAACAGAAACAGAAAAATCTTAACCAAATAGTTTCGACGCGTGCACTTGTTGAAATTAAAGGAAAAGGCGCATCTGGTAAGTTTATTTTCGATGAGCATAAAGAGCTCTGCCTACGTATTCGGCAAGTTTGTTTTGAGACATTCTCTGCACTACTCAGTCGAACACAAACAAAAGAAAAAATAGTGAAGTTTTTCGATACTCTTCTACAGGGAGATCCACAGCGCTTCAATGCTTTGATTGATGGAAATTCTCCATGCTATATGGAACCGATATGGTCAAAGAACGTAGCACCGATGCACGATGTGACCCGACCCGAAGGAGAAAATGCACTTCCGTTTACAATGCTTTCTTCCACGCTATTGAATCTCGATCCTACGCTGGCAACAAAAACTCCTGCAGAACCAGCAGAGCGAGCTGAAAATAATAATGCAAATCCAAGCTTAGGCGAAGATTATCCACGAGAATCTGCGGAGTCCTCATCACAATCTGTTCGTGATAATTTGGAGGCGTTTTCTGTTTCTAATGGCTTTTATTTTTTGCTAGATATTGCCATGCAAGGAATGCAAGGAACGTCAGAAGATCCTTCTGGAAACGCTTTAATTGGCCGCATAATACTATTGCTGAAAGACACGCAATTGTTACCTCACGTCAGATTCGCAATAGCAAAAGCGGTGTTGAGAGCGCAGCGTGTTTCAATTCAGGTGCTTAATCCAGCAAAAAATTCAAACAATCACGAATCAAACATTGAGATATCTCTTTTTCGAACTATAGCACCAAATCTTTTAAGCTCTGTAGTTATCGCGCTGATTGACGTCTCGAAATATTGCAATGAGTCCACTGATGGACCAAAGAGCAACTTTCAGCGCAAAAATATCATTCCTTCTCCTTTACGGGAAGTAGCAGTGATGGCGTTGGAATGTGCAGAAACGTGGACTACTGAAACAAGATGTGTACTTTCTAATCTACTTTGTTGTGTGATTCGTAACTCACCAACTGGGTCTGTGGTTGAACTTCGAGAGAACGTTGCGCTCGGAACACGTTTAGCGCGTAAACTACGAGACTGTATATTTTCAACGTTCGATTCGGATACGGTGTCCGAAATATTTTACGACGCTTTGAGAGAAATGCAGTCATTGGTCAAAACACCAAGTCAAGAAGAGACGGGTCGACTTCGACGAATCGCGGGTGTTCAGATGATTGGCGCTTTTGTTGCAGATGGTATTTTGGATATTACCGAAAAGAAAACAATCGTGAAATTTAATTCAGAGAGTCAAAGTCATGATAAGGATTGGACATCGGATATCACTCTAACGAGAGCGGTAGTCCACCATTGCCTGATGAAGCCAGATGCAACCTCGGGTCGGAAATGCCATGAAGCTGCAGCGTCGCTTATTGGAGTCGCATTGGCAAAACGAGCAGAAAAACGAATAGCTCTGGAAACAAGTGTGGCGGGTGAAGAAGCTTGGGTTCGTGACTTGTCTACGCGCCTGCACGCTTTGAAGCAAAATAAACTCGATGTTTTTCTTGTTGCCCTGGATCGAATATCAAAGCATTACCCTCCCTTTCCATATGAAGCTGATTTTGCAAGCATAGTGCAAAGCTCTTTAGACAAAATTTATGGTGAACCGCGCTATGTCGCTTTACGTGCCTTATCTTATGACACAAGCAGTAGCGAAAATAATATTGAATGCGCAAAACAACTGCTTCCAAGGATGAAAACATTCTTGGACAGCAGAGACCCTCAAACCCACGCTCTCTTGATGGAAATACTCGCCCGGGGAGTATTATTTGCGTCATCGGATGCGGATAATCATTCGGGTGGTATCTGTAACGTGGAATTACTGAATAGCGAGTCAAAACGTCTTTGGCTCACCACGATGAATAAACTTGACCGTGTTTTTCAATATTCGTCAGCCGTATCGACAAAAGTGCGCGCTGCACAGACAAAATTATGCGTCGCTGTTTTACACGCATTTCCCGAATTCAGAGAGGAAGGTGTTGTCATGGGACCTTTGTTTCGTGCTATGGCTGATCCAAATGAAGGAGCGGGGCGCACTGCTGCTAGAGAACACTGGGAAAAGGTCAATCACGTGTACACTTTGGGTGAGAGGCTTCTGGATCTTATGAAAACACCGCCATCTGCCAACGCAGAGGATTCATGGATAAAAGCAGCTTGTGCATTAGTACTTGCTATTCCCGAAGTGCATCAAGACTACGAGCAGACTGTTGCTGAAGATGATTTGGCAGATTGTGAACTCACTGAACTTGACATAAATACGGACTGGCAAGGTTCTAGTTTGCCAATGACGCCACTATTTTCAGCAATGAGTACCCAAATTATGTCATCAATGACGTTTACATCAAGTGGTTTGCCTGGATCTGGGCACCGATTTAGTCCAAGAAATATGGTTGGAATATCACAAAAGCCTGCACCTGGGCTCGTACGAGCGACACCGGCTGCTCCAGGAACGTTAGCGATTGCCACACAGCAGGCACAAGCGGCAACACTGGTTTCCGATGTGACGAAAAGACGAAGCGAAGATTCTAGAAAAACGATTACATCGTCTACTCTAGGGACAGGAGAATCTGGTGATTTACCAGAGTGGTTGATCCGTGAGCAAGCACTAACTGGCACTCTGCAACGAGATCCTCTGTTTGGTTCCACATTACCTCTCGTTCCTCAGGTGCAAGTCGCACACCATCAGAAACAAACAATAATAGACGGATCTTCCAAATGGCCTGCAAAGCAAACGGTTTCACAAGACTATTACAAACGCAAAGAAGAAAATGCATCCTCGTTAGAGGCTCGAAGGTATCGCGCACTTCAGAAACACACCAGAGAGCAAAGAAAACACGCAGTGCATTTAGTCAGACGATATCGCGACGGTGAGCTACCAGATGTAAGAATTTCACGCGCTGAAATTCTTGCACCATTAATTTCACTTGCGAAACGCGATCATGCGATATCAGTATTACTATTTTCAGCGCTGTGGAACGCGGCGCAGTCTGAGAAGTCTCGCTTGACGATAAAAGGGACGAATGAGCCGTGGGAAACTGCAATTCCAGGTGAATCACAACAGGAAGAGGCACGGAATCTTCTCTCCGCATTCGCTAAAAGTATCAAGGGTTCTAATGTATTCCTCGCATCATGGGTACTTAAAGCTTCTGCTGATGATAAAGAATCAAGAGTCTCGTCGAAAGATTTACGACGCATCGCATTTGCAGGGGATTGTTTAGCCGGTGGCATCATAGCTTTGGAATCAACTTTAATGGGCAAAAAATCAGTCACATTAACAGAAGGTTCGGTGGGTAAAGATGTTACTTTCACATGGCGTGCCATGGCTGCTTTGCATCGTGCCGCGGGTGATGGAGATGCTGCTTTATTATCTGTTGCTAAAGCATTCGACGATGATGAACAGACACATTCTGCGCTTAAAGCACAATTATCTGGCGATGCAAAAAAAGCAGGTAAAATCTACAGAAAATTAAAGCAAAACAATACCAATACAGGAACTGTAGAATGGCGCTTCTGGACGCGAGAACGTACTCGATACGCGGAGCAATTAGGCGAATGGTCGCTTGCTTTTGACGAATTCGATGAAGACGTAAAGAGAAGCATAAGAGCTAAGGAGTGGCGCCAAACATCGAAGTTGCTTACATTTGGCGGTGAAGAACTCAGGGGTGTATCTGGTGAAGCTTCCGGTGGAGATATGAGTGCAGCTGCCATTAGAATTTCCTTGAGGGAACCGACACCAAATATGGGCGAGTTTTTGGACTTCCTACATAAAAGTGGTACGGATAAGGAGGATAAAGACCACGCGAGGCATGCATTATTGCTCCAAGACTTAGGCGTTGAATTTGCTGTCAGAACCCTCGTAAAAGAACTTGAAGATACTTCCAAAACTATTGTTCGAGATGTTCGCGACAGATTTGCTACGCGCTGGTCTTCAACGCACCCAAGAGCAGTTGCCGTTCGTCGAGCACTCTTGCAGTCCCTCCAACCGTGCACTGAAATTGAGGAAGTTTTGCACTGCGCGACGTTGTCGAGGATCCCCGTCTCAAGCAATGAGGTATCTGAATTTGAAAAGGGTTTAAGGAACACGTTGTCGAAGTGGCAAATGAGGTGGCCTTCGACAAGTTACGATTCTGTTGAAGTATGGGAGCGTGTATCATCATTTCGTTGTATTTGTTTGGAAGCTTTATCGCAGCTCTCAACGCAGACGTCAGGGAATTTAATAAAACAGGCTCATACTGACACCTACTGGCATGCAAGCCGAGGTTTGCGGAGAGTTGGAGAAACAAAATTATCTTTGAAGTTCTTGCAGAAATATGGCGACGCGATCAAAAACTCTGAGAGAGAGAAGGAATGGAAATATGGAAAAGCTACGCTCAAAGGAAAAATATTAGTTACGAGAAAGGCGGGAGATTTGGAATCCATATTGTCTATGGTCCAAAACAGAGAAGCCTTGGAAAAATCATTTGTGACTGCGCCACACATCTCAGATGTTAAGAATATAGAAGGCTCAGTTTGCGAAAAACTTTGCATGTTTACTAAAGACAAACATCGTGCAGAAACTCTTGCCCATGATACGATACGCTGTTACTCTGCGGCAGAATCATGCGCAGAGGCTGAGAATAACGTTAAGCTTGCTTCGAAAGCATCGTTGAATCTTGCGCGTTTTTGTGATGAGCTTCTCATTCAATATGAAGATTCTATGACAATGGACATTGATGTGCTGAGTGCTACTCTTGTGGAGCACGTGCTAAAAGCAATGAAATCAAGATCTAAAGCGTGTGAAAAAGCGCGACATTTACTACCTAGAGTACTCGCAATTTTGCGTAACACGACCGGAAAAAGTGCAATATTTTCACAATTTGAAAGTGGCGTTAGGAACACACCGGCTTGGTATTTTCTTGATTGGATTTCTGAACTTGTTGTTTTACTCTCATCTGAATCTGCGTATGATGCGGTGTCTTCGCTCATGACTCGACTTGTTGAAGCGTATCCTGCAGCTTTACGGCCACATTTCTCGCTTGGAAAAAATACCTTGACGCTTTCAGCTCTCAAAATTGGGGAAGTATTATTGAATTCGCCGGCTGCGCTTCAGTTCGAACGGGCCGTTACACTACTTGATTTTCCTATGGCTAGATTGAAATGGTGGTGGAAAGAAATTGAGCTCGTGGAGCACAAAGAGGGTTTGCCCCCAGAGTCAAAGAAATTGTCAAAGATACTGAATGAAATGCTCGAAGATGTCGCAAATCCGGATGACCCGACCTTAGGTCCTATTAATGCATCATTCGCAAAGCTCTCAAAACCAATTCTTGAAGAAATTACTATATCGATCACTGCGAATACGCCTGCTGTTTCAAAAGCGCTTCAAGATGCAGTAATTCTGATCGAAAAACAATGGAAGAAATTCGGAAACGATAGGTTTGAATCGGCTTCGACGCTTCCGCTCGAAAGATTTTCTCCATTTTTCTCTTCTTTTGAACAAAAGTCTTATGGTGGCGTCAAAGAACAGTTCATGGCAAATCTTGAAATACCAGGACAATATGATTCGCTCTCACAGGCTCCTGATCCAACTTGGCATGCGAAGATTGTTAGCTTTGAGACTAACACAACAATATTCACGCAGTCGAAACAGAAACCAAAGAAAATTATCATTCGTGGTTCGGATGGCAGAGAATACGCATTTATTGCGAAAGGTTCGGAAGATTTGCGACAGGATGAGCGAATTCAGAGGTTGTATCGTGCGATGGATTCGCTCTTGACACAATCTCCGTCCGCAAGAGCGAAATCGCTAAGAATTCGAACTTTCCATGTCCTACCCCTAACGCGACGAAGTGGATTGATTGAGTTCGTCCATCGCACTGAACCTGTCGGTCGCATACTCTTGAATTCAAGTGATGTTGCGAAAAGCAATATAGGAAACATATCCGTGCGACATGAAGCTTTTATTAAAGCTAGAGCCATGTTTGGTTTGAGTGGGAAAAAGCGCAAAGAAATAGATGGAGGTTCGCTTGTTCAGGAAGACAAAATGGGCGTGACGTGTGATCTGTCCAAGGTATCGCGACCTGCCCACGACGACTACCTCACCGCCATGGCAAATGCTGAATTGCATGCGAGCAAAAAAATTCTTCGAGGATTGAGTCATCCAGGATATTCTCCCGCTGAGGATGCAATCCGTCATAAACTTCAAGTTGCGAGCGGATGTCCAGAAGCCTTCTTGGCAGCACGGAGAGTATTTGCGGCTTCCCTTGCGGCTTCCTCAATTTCTGGATGGATCGTTGGATTAGGTGATAGACACTGTGAAAATATTTTACTCGATGTTTCTCACGGATCCCTCGTCCATGTTGATTTTGGCTACGCATTTGGAACTGGAACATTAACGTTACCGATACCTGAGATTGTACCATTTAGAGCAACGCGCACGTTTCTTGGTGCTTTAAAACCTTTGGATGCGAGGGAGTGGTTGGAAACAGATATGGCCAGAGTTCTGACTGCTTTGCGATCAGGTAAAAATTTATTGGAAGGCGCTATGGACATTTTCATCCGGGACCCAATTTTAGATTGGACCCGAGAAACTCAAAAGGGAGACGATGTGGAAAAGCACGTCGAGATGAGAGTCATGCATGCGCGCTCGAAATTGTCTCTCGCTAACCCAGCTTCCATATGCATCGAGCAATGCAAACCAAAGCACAGTCAATCTGCACACTGGGAAGGTCTTCAAAGACTCATCCTTGGTGACGACAATGGCGCTAGAGCTCGAGCTGGAAAGATGTGCGAAGATGTCGAGCAACAAGTTGAATGCCTCATGGATATGGCCACTGACCCTCGCATACTCGCGAACAGCTGGACGGGATGGAAAGCGTGGATGTAATGAGACAACAGTTGAAGCACCATTCCGAATCAAAACATCCGAAATACAAAATTGATATACATTAAAGCACCCCTAATTTTCTCTTTGCGATTCTTCTCGAAATAAAGTTACACAAAAATTCTCCTTCCTCCTCGAATTTTTCTTTCGTCTTCATTTTTCAAAAAACAAACTTTGCACTCTCCGAATCGCGGGGCCATGGTAGCCGCGGACTTAGATCTTAGGTCTTCGGCCTTAGATAACCTCCATGCGTTACTGAAGAGCGATAAAATCAGTAAACGAAGGGTAAGTCGTCGCGTTTCCTTCCTTTTGGCGTGCTTGCGTGATGATTTCCTTTTCTTCGGATTCTCCGTTTGCAAATCGCATCTTAACGAGATTCACCCATCAAGAGGAAGGTTTCGAGTTATCCTTGACACAAGTTTATTTCCTTTTTACTAATTATACTAACATTCATTCTTACGGTATCGTGTCCCGCTTTGTATCGACAGGAGGGTATCAAAGAGCTTAAAAACCATCTTGGTTCGAGAGATTTTTTGCAATATCTGGATAGACGAACGAATGATTTTACAGCTCAAGTTGAAGATGTGAGCTTGCGACATACTTGGTCGGGCATCGTGAGCTCCGTTGTGGCATACGTGAACGCAGAAATTGAATCTCATAGAGGCAAAAATAAAGTATGTGATAAAAATATAACTTCGATATTGAGAGAAGTTGTTAAGACAGCGGAAGAGAGGAAGAAAGTTGCAGGTGTACAGTTGCCGCTTTTGAAGCGTGCAAAGAAAATTTTTGAGCACGTAGTAGATGTCTTGGAGGAAGCAGGATCGGAATTCACGACGGATTACTCGCATTTGCTTCGAATGCACCTCTTAATGGTTCCTGAGTACTGCACAAAATTGCAAGCAGATGTGTTTGAGGGGTTGTGTGAATTTTTTGTCCAGCAAATCGAACAGAAGCGCAGTGACGAAGGCTATGGATCGATGGATTCGGACGATCTCGACACTGGTGTCATTACAAAAGAGGACATGTATAAGTCCGCGTCGACTCTGGTTCAGCTCTTGAATTCTTATCCTTCCGATATTACTTCAGAATACGCTTTGAGATTACTCAAGTTCTTTGCAACGAATTTGAAAACATTGAAAGAAGATACGAAACTACCTGCAAGTTTGATGCTTGGTTTGAATCTAGTTCTGGCGAGAAACGGAATCGATTGTCAGTCGAACTCAAAAGAAATTCACGAAGATGTAGCTCATTTCTTACATTGGGCCTTCAAAGCAAAAAACGCCAGAGATAAAAAATTGCGTGATAACCTAGTAACCTACTCACGTATTCAATTAAAATTGGGAGGTTTAGAAGATGAAAAAGCACTTAGAGAGTTGGCAGTGACGTTGGAAAAGGAAATTGAAAGTTCACATTTACAAATGCAACAAGGTAATACTACTTCATATGAACGCGGTGGCGATTATGATCATGAGTTTCGCGTGAAGGCTGCTTATTGGTCAATGTGCGAGTTACTCGCTGACGTTCTTGCGGTGCACTCAAGATTGCGCAAAGATGTACTAGTGGATCTAGACGATAATACCATCGTCAACCACGATTCGAAACGTGCAAAGACGATGAATATTTCCCCTACTTCGGTGAGTATTTCAACGTTAATTAGTAGAATTTGTGGAGAGCATTCCAAAGAATGGGGCCCAGTAGTTTGCGCATTCCTCTGCAACAGTGGAACAGATGAACTCATTTTCCCAGATACTACTCTTCGAAATTGGGCCAGCTTGCTGAATCAAAAATTTCGAACAATCTATGCGGTAAGTGGCACAGATGCGCATGCGCGTGGTCATATTTTGTGGCTCACGAGAGCTTTAGAACAGCTCGCAATCGTTATGCGATTTCGTAACGAAGACAACTCAAAGACTCTTGCAATATCAACGACAGATAAAGCTCTATGGACAGAAGCGCGAGATTTTGCATGTAAATGGCTTCCTGCGTTGGCAACGGATAATGCGATATCAAGTGCATCTCTACGCTTAATATCCGCGATGACAGTAGCAGATCTCGTCGCAACTCCCGTATCTTCTGAGTTCTGGAAACTTCATCCTTTCGATATGGAACAGCCGCCAACAATAGCCGCTTTAGAAACTATTGCGAGTATGAACCCAGAGCATTCTTTTGTTCTTTTCGGTAAATTCAGTAGCGATAGAAATGCCACTATGAATGTCGCAAATAGATTTCGATGGATACTTAGTTTGCTAGATTCAACACCGCGTGATAAAATGGTCTTTTATAGAAAGAGAAATCCTGTTATTGAGAATGAGTTGATGTTGAAAAAATTGGAGACGATTGTTCGGACAATTCGTACGGTTACGAGCATGGGATCGAAAGTTGACACAATTGACACGAAGGATTGGATTGGCGGTGCGGACGAGGAACAAGTGCAAGTACAAAGAGAAATAAGAAATCTCGACTTTATTTCGAATCTTTTCCCACGATTTAAACAAACGATGGCTGAGGACACATATTGCTCAACTTCCAATAATAATCAAACAATTTCTGATTTGGCTTTGAAACCAAAAGCATCCGAAATACCTTCCACTGTTGCTACTACTGTGATGTGCGATGCTTTAGTTACCGTTTTTCGAAATGGATTGGAAGATGACGACATTTCGTCGGAGGAAGCGTTCCAATTGGCGGCCGTTGCTTTAGAAATTAATTCTTTATATCTTTGTGATGCTCAGAAAGTCACGCCTGGAGAAAAACAGTGGAGAGAAAGTAGTCATTCGGTAATTTCAGCCGTCTCAAATGCTATTTCTAGACATGCAGGCTTGCTGATAGACTCTGTGACGGCTTTGTCTTCGTCCGAAAAGACAAATGGCTGTTGTTCAGTGTTAGACAGGCTTCCTTCGCTTTTCAACGCGATTGCAAATCTTCAGAAAATTGAACCAAAACTTGTCGGTGAGAATTCCCGATTGAGTCAATCTATACAATGTTTGGGCTCAGCCATAACGGAATCTGTTCGCGTGTCCGTTGATAGAGTTAAGACAACATGGGAACAATCATCAAAGCGAATGAGAAATTATCGCGACTTGCCAAAAGAAGCTCCTGGGAGACATGGAGGACTGTCTCAATCACAGAGGGCTACTGGACAAAACAAAAACACCCAAGAATTGTTTGATGACGAACTAGACGAGGGGCTTCCTCGTGAAAAGACAACTCAAACGAGTCAATCGTATAATAATACCACGTCAAATGTATTCTCTCAACGTGCGGAAAGCACAATTTCTTCGTTTGAAAGAATGGTTATTGCCGGAGTAAACGCTTTGCGCGCATATAGTAAAATAGATGCCAATGCTGCGGCAGAGAAGGTCACTTCAATACTTCAATTAGCTGTTCCTCCGAATGGGGTCATACCTCGTGGAGTAACCGGCGTTGGTGTACCAGCGGAATGTACTCTTGAAGTCATATGTGAGTTGATAGGACCTGGTGTGCCATTTGCTATCGAAATAACCATAGAAGCGCTCGAGGCTTTACAGAGACTTTCTGAAAATTCAAAATTGAGTGCGGGAATGCCTTTGTCGGCACGAAAATGGATTCTTAGACGTATCGAAACGTTTGTCAACCAATTTTTGCGATCACAACGCTTTCATGATCAGAAATCATCAAGCACTGCCGAATCTTTGGGTTCTGAATACTTTCCTAGGATAATTGAATTGGTCCAAAAAATCATTGGAATAGATCCAAATAAAATGAAAGATGATGGTATTTGCGATCTTGTCGAATTATCTCAGGTAGATTGCCGGGTGCAATTGACTTATACAATCGAATCTCTGCATAGACTTTCAGTGGATGCGTTTCAGCCTGCATTTGGTGATGTTCTGTGTGTACTCGTGGAAGATGATTCATTCAAAGTTCGTTGCTCAGCTGGATTTGCGTTAGCGGCAACTCTCTCACAGTATGACAATGCAGATGTTTTAGATATTTTTAGGGAACGCATATTGCCACAATTTCGAATTGCTTGCCCAGCTCCGGGGTCGTCAGAAAAGATAGAGGCAGGTCCGTATCTCGCAGAACCTGCTGAAGAGACGACTCCGGAGATTGAAGCAAGTGCACTGTATGCTATAGCGGCGATGGGTATTGCAAGTGACGTGATCGAGCCATGGAGCGTATTCATGATTTGTGCACATAGTGCTGTCCGGGATGCAAAACAACGCGCAATTGCCGTAAAAGCAATCGATGAATTAATGGAATACAGCGGTGCTGCAAATAGGAAATCATATATTCGCAGACATTCACGTTCTATAAGTTACTTATGGGCGATGGCATCTTTGCCGCTGGATAAACTCTTCGATAATCCGGATCTGTTTGCGATTGATTCCGGAAAATGTGGCTCAACGAAATTTCTTCCCGGTTCGAGTCAGATGTCTTCTGAAACTGAATCATCTATACGAAAAATTGCGCATCTTTGGGCAAGTATGCTTTTGCCAGCATTGATACTGAAATGTGACGCTGAAGGTGTGACTAAAGTTGCGAAAGGTTGTGGTTACTCCGATGATGGAGCTTATTTGATTAAGCAGCATTTTTCTACAATCATAGCCCGCATTTATCCAGGCGCATATTCAAATCCTCCAGAGAAACGGTGCGTCAAGGCATTCAAATCTGAAGCTTTACTGCGAGGCTTCAATTATGAGGAGGAAATAATGTTATCGGAAATGTCAGACAGACTCGGGGACATAGTGAAAGAGATGTTAGATACTGTAGATGAGCCAACGAGTGAAGAATCTGGGATAGGTAACGTTGCGCCAGGTTATGTGTTCCCATGTGTTATAATTGAAGCCATCAAAAGGATTGCGACTCAAGCTGGGAAAGATTGGGATATCTGGGGTAACGATCGACCCTTACGATGTCTTGCAAATCTGCACTACTCCCTTGACCATGCGCCGAGTTCACGGCTTAGGAAACAGACGTTTGCAGGTATTAAGACATTAATAGAAGCACTTTCGACAAATATTATTTCTCCACCTACGATGAGGTACTTCATACATGTTTTGATGCCGTATGTTGAGGATGAAGTATTAGGTGTTGAATGTGTACAATTGTTGAAGATCATTCTCGTTGATGTGTTGCAAAGTCCGGAAGTTCAGGGCCAAGATACTGCAGAATCTGTCAAAAAAGCACAAAACCGCGCAATATTGTCGAATATGACATTTCTAGAACAGCTCCAGCCTCTAATGTGCACTTTACTTGATGCGGCGAGAAACATGAAAGCGAGTGCAGCAGCGGCGGCAGCACTCGTCGCAGATTTGCTTCGTTTTTGCTTTTTAGACAAAAAGCCTCGAGCATATCGGTTTCAATCCAATGATAAAAGCACATTTAACGTATTGCAAGCTATGGAATACGTTTCCCCAATATCACATGAGGACCTGAAAAAGAATCCGCTTTTAAAGCAGGCTACTAAACTTTTGCCAGAAACTGGGTCTCGTAAACCAGACAAAAACGGATTGAAATATTACTTGGCATTCTTGATACAGTCATCAAACGGCTTACCTCCCGTAGCTCGCACGCAAACACTGCTTAGTGGAGGTCGAGCGATAATCAACGATCCCGATCTCATTGTGAACGTCCAGAAGGTACAGAAAGCTGAACAGGGTGAGCAAGAAAATATGATACAGGATGAATTACGACGTGACATGAAATTCAACCAAGCTGATTCATTGGAAGGACTCGCATGGCAGTTCGCCGAACACGCTGATTCAGTTGGGGATGAAGAATTATTGACCGTAGCTGCTCAAATACTCGGAATGTTTGGTCCTCTCAATCCGAATATTTCTGCGTTTTTCTCGCCCACAGATCGCCACGTCAAACAAATGACGGATAAAGACTTTGACGAGAGCAAACTCGCCGGAGAAGCTTTGACTATGATTTCGGATTTGACGTGCTCTCATAATTCGGATACTGTCACCAGTTCTATGCGCACGGCTCGATTAATGCTCGGATCTAAAGCTGCATTGGAGGCTTTGAAAGGGCTAGATTCGATGACAAATGAATATCTTCGCCCGTTTGTCCAACAAACTCAGAAAGGTGCGCTAGCGGCGCAAGACAAGTACGACCGTGAGATTGACGAAGCGCTCTGTAAAGAAAACAGTGGACAAATGTTTTTTTTGGATTCTCCGGCGCTATGGTCACCTGCAAATCGATATCAAGAAAGTCCAAAGAGCGGCGCAGAAATGAAGAAGCGACACGGTGAGTGGATATGTAGGTTAGTCTCGACATTAATATTGCACTGCAAATCTCCGTTTTTGAAGCTGTGTCGTATCACGGCATTCAAGAACGCGGAGTTGGCAGAGCTGATTTTCCCTGCAGTCTTAGCTGATATCGCTGAAAACCATCCCGAACGTAAAGACGCAAGATCAGCAGAAGAGGCGCAGAACCATAGACTTATATCAATAGGTGTCTCGCGCTGCTTCGAAGATGCAGCAGATATGAATGGTAAGCGTGCATCTCAAACGATGTTGAAAGCTTTAGATAGCATGAGAGCGCGACGTGCGAGGGCACTTGTTACATTAGACGCAGGTGGTGGTAGTCGGAAGAGCATGGGGAGTAAAAAATCGTCCAAAGGAACGCCTCCAGAGAGATGGACACATGCATATTGGGTTAATGTCGATTATTTAGATGCTGCCGACGCAGCAATTACTGTTGGTGCACCGTTTACTGCTACACTCCTAGTTGAGGCTTGGCTCGAGCATACTAGACAAACTGTAAAGTTGGACCAACACGAAAGTGTCGATAAAAAGGATTCCATCAATGGTGTACCGCGTCATCTTCGAATATTGATCGAAGCGCAAGAATGCTTGAACGAACCAGACGGTATGCACGGTCTGAATAGAACGAATGCGTTGCAGTTACAATTGAGAATGAGCGAGCACGAAGGTTCGTGGGAACAAGTACTGGCAGGACATGATTTGAATTGTAGAATAAATGCTGCAAGTAGTAGAAATAATAATGAACGGCGAGCACAGAAAGGGGATAACTCTGAATATGTGAAATCTCAAGCAAGAATTATGAAGTCACTCAGACGTTTAGGATGTTTGCATACTTTGGATTTATATGCCAAATCACTCAGCTCTGATGTCGAGACAATTAGACCAGAACTTGCGGAAGCACAGTTTGAAGCTGCCTGGCGATCTGGACAATGGGATTTAAGTTCTGAGTTCTTGCAAGGCGAGATTACAAACAACGAGGCTACTAAAGATGGGCATAATGATAACGAGTCCAGCTGTGATTCTGCTTTGTTTTCACTCACGCTTGATGGAAAATTCCATAAGGATGTACATTCTTCGTTGAGGGCGTTGTCGAGTGGCGATTTACAAGTTGCATTTTCTCTCGTCCAAGCTGCCGGATCCAGACTAGTTCGCAGCTCAGTTGCAGAGTGTCCTGAATCGGCAGACACAATGAACAGAACTATCATTCGTTTACGATCACTGCACGATATCTTCAACTCGTTGGTTCTGTGTAATAATGTTAAGCAGGATCCGCAACTTCTGGATGAACAGCTGAAGTGCTTGGAGGAAGAATGGTCAAGGACACTACTTGTAAACTATTCATCTTTAGGAGGAAAGACAAATATGGAAAACACCACTCCATATTCAATCTCAGAACCTCTTCTTGCGGTTCGAGGAACGATTTTGAGAGCCTTCGGGTATAAGGAAGCACTCGCTAAACAGCTTATATTAACTGCCACGATTGCTCGGAAAGCAGGTGCTTTCGACGAAGCTTTGCAAGCAGTTAGGGAACTCCGTCTGGTTGCAGAAACAACACTGAGACCGAGTGACGCAAAAATGTGCGGGAATTCAGTTTTGCACTCCTCGCTCGCAGATTGGAAGGTAGAAGAAGCTAAGTTGTTCTGGGCAAAGGGAAGAAAGACCGCAGCCATTGCACTTGCAAAGTCTTTGATCGAAGGTTATTCTCCCAAGATCAAACTTGCACGACTACAAAACGAAGTATGCGACGAAGAAGGACATGTGGCATTTTTTCCACCTGCAATGAATTCTGCTCCAGATAGCTTCTTTGATATTTTGACTCTTCTGTCAAAATGGCAACATCAAACACGATCTGAGTCTTCCAACCAAGTTTATGCACAAATGTTTTCTGCCGTGCGTGGGATGACAAAAAATGTTACAACATCAAAAGTGAAGAATAACAGAAAGGTCGCAAAGGCGTATTTTCGATTGGCAACATTCGCATATTCCCAATACAAGTCTATAGACACTCGATTAAAAAGCAGAGAGTGGCAAAAGCAGGAAGAACTCAAGAGACTGAACGAGGAAGAATACCTTCGCCTAGAACATCAACTCAGAACAACTCGGAATGATGTCGCACTGAGAAGTTCCAACAAAGCGAAATGGGAACAACAAGTTCGTGAATTAGCTCGAAAAGTACAACCATTACACACTCAAGTTACCAAAGACTGTGAAGAGTCGACTAGGTTAGCTTTAATCTTAGACAACTGGTTAGTCTTAACGATTCAAAATTACCGAAGGAGCTTAAATTGTGGGGTTTTCTATGCTCGGAGAGCAGTTTTTCGAATTTTCGAACTATGGATAAACAATTGCGGGGGGAAGACAGACAGGACGCGCGATTACAGCGATGATGTTGCTATTATCTTAAACAGTGAGATCAGAAAAGTAATCGATACAGTTCTGACGCACAACTGGCTCGAGTTGACTCATCAGATAGTATCCCGATTAGGTGTCGATGGTGTTGACGAAACATACATGCAGAACATGACAGATCTGGTCATGAAAATGGCATCTGATCATCCATATCACGTCCTATACCACGTATTTGCTCAAATGCGGTCGTCTGCTATTGATGACCGCAAAGCCATAGTTGCTAAAGAAATCATCGAGAGAATTAGAAACAAAGATGGAAAATTTAGGCATATAATTGAGCAAATGGAACAGATGATTGAAGCATACATTTTGCTTGCGCAGAATCGGATCGATAAAACCAAATCGAGAAACCCGTATCCTATTCCATCGCAAGTGAAGAAACGAGCACTCAGTAACTTAGATTTACTACCCATCTTAACGGCTGATGTCCCAGTCGACTTTGAATGTGAGTACAATCTCGCGCATTCTGGTATTGCAACATTTCGACACTTTGGCGAAAACTGCAGACTCGTTGGCGGCATCAATCAGCCTAAATTAGTGGAGTGTTACGGATCAGACGGTAATGTATACAAACAACTCGCAAAATCTGGAAACGATGACTTGCGGCAAGATGCAGTCATGCAACAGTACTTCAAATTGACCAACTCTTTACTGAAAACAACTCAGAGCGCACGAAAATTACGTGTGAAGACGTACAAAGTCATCCCATTTACTCCTGAGGCTGGTCTTCTGGAATGGGTCGACGATACGATGACACTTGCGAGTTACTTAGTCAATGGCGAAGGTGGCGTTCGATCTGCTCACGAGCGCTACCGACCGAACGATTTGAGATCAGATAAATGTCGAGAGATGATGATGCAAGCAATATCTTCAAACAGCCTTCGAATGACGTACGATGAGATCTGTGACAAATTCAAACCAGTTATGCATCACCTCTTCCTAGAAAATTTTGCGTTGCCCGCTCAATGGCACGCTGCAAGATTGCAGTACACTCGATCGGTGGCTGTAAATAGCATGGTTGGTTATATTATTGGATTGGGCGATCGTCACAATTCGAATATTTTGATCGATAACAAAACTGCTGAAGTTGTGCATATCGACTTGGGCATCGCGTTTGAGCAAGGTTTATATTTAAAAACACCGGAAAGGGTCCCATTTCGGCTGACGAGAGATTTAGTGGATGCCATGGGAGCTTGTGGAGTCGAAGGCGTCATGCGAAGATGCTGCGAAGAAACCATGAAAGTTTTGCGGGCAAACAAAGATGCCCTGACAACCATCATAGCGGTATTAGTCCATGATCCAATCGTGAAATGGGCCGTTAGCTCTAAACGCCAAAGAACGGGAATATCCGTCGAAGAAGCAGACAATGGGCTGGCAGCGCAAACCGGGAACTTGGATGCTGAGCGGGCTTTGCTTCGCGTAACACAAAAACTTGATGGTTACGAAGAAGGCGAAATCCTCTCCGTCGAAGGCCAAGTCCAGCAGCTCTTACACGACGCGCAAGATGAAGAAAATCTATCCAAGATGTATCATGGCTGGGCCGCTTGGGTGTAGGCTTTTTAGTTGTAAAATGGAATGTTACGATTTTTTCATACGCGCATAAAATTCACTCTCGAAATCTTTCGTGTCATAGATTTTTGTCTTTCTAAGTTTCTCACTTTCTCTTCGAAAAAACACGATCCTCTCACAAAACCTGCATTTTTTCAAGCGCGGACTACAATGGTCGACAAGATGGAAGCCAACAAAGCCTCCACTTCTTCCGATGGGAGTGCGCTCGAGGCGATGAACAGCGATGGCAAGGAGGATATTGTTGCTGCTGCTGCTAAAAAACAAGAGACCTTCTCTCCTCAAGTATTGAAAGCGGTCGAAGAGATTTTCGAATCGCGTTCGGTGAAAGAGGTGAGAGAAATTGAAGTTCGAACTCGAAAAGAAGCCGAAGATAAGCAAGAAGAGTTGAGGCAAATCATCGGGTCGAGTTATAAAGATGCCATCGCGAACGCGGACGATCTCGTGCGGATGAGCGAAGAGACGAAAAACTTGAGCGAGTGTATCGAAGAAATCAAAGATTTGGTGAAAATATTTGGAACGTTAGACGTGAGCGAAGAAGCAGAGGAAGCCTCGAGGAAGAATAAGAGCGGCGACAGCGCGGACGGAACGACGGGGAAGCATGAAAACGACGAAATCGACCAAGAGTTGAGAGACGTGTTATACGCCGCGGGGTCTCGAGTGAAGTATTTGGTGGACTCTCCAGAGCAAATTTGGGGATACTTGGAAGCTGGATCGTGCTACGAAGCGGCGAAACGGTTCGGAGCTAGTAAAGTCATTTTGGCGTGCTTACAAGAGAAAATGAAGGCAGAAGAGCGAATTTTCAAGACGTTTCCTTTGATTACTGCGCAAGCGAACGCTTTGCATTCGTTTGCTGGGCAAATCTCCAAAAGATCGCGTCTGGCGTTGCAACGCGTCACTGACACTCCAGAGCAAGTAGCTTCGGCTTTGTGTGCCGTATGCGTCGTCGAAGATATTAAAGAACCTAGAGTACTTTTGCAAGTGTTGTTGCAATCGAGACGGGCGTGGGTGAGAGCGAATTTACGCAAGCTGAACAGTGAAACAGATGCGCTTAGGCTGGGGAAAGCTTTAGGTTTAATTTGCGCGGAGATTCGAAAGACAACTAGGCTAGCTCGAAAACTCTTCGTCGAGAACGAAGATAGCGAAGAAGGAAAGCCATTGTTCTTTCAGACGCTGAATCAACGACCGATGGAAGGGAACTCTCAATTTTCGGGCGTTTTTGAAGCAACAAGAGAAGACGAATTGTGGCACGAGTCTATAAGTGCTCGTGAGAGGAGTACAGTGCCACAATCAAAGGAAAGCGTTTCTTCAGCCATACAAAGTTGGCTCGCCGATGTTGCCGTAGATGCGAAAACTAGAGGCAAGAACGTCTTTGAAGGATTAGATAAGTGCACTCGCTTAGCTGAAGCGGAAAGAAATGCAAACGAAATGTGCGAAAAGATTGAAAGAGCGCATCTAAGAAAATTGAGTGCGGGAAAAAGTAATAATTCAACCATTATGACTACTTCGTGGTCCGAATTCTCGCTCGCATTTCTCGATAAGGATATTGATATTTTGACGACTCTTTTTGAGGAACCAATGTTGGAGCGTGGTAAAACTTTACTCGCGAATTCTTTAGCGCATGTTTCTGCGAGAAAATTACTCAACGACGCTTTAACAGAAGAATCGATATTAGAAAACATCAAAGCTGGAGAAAACACAGACTTTTGGCTCAATGAGGATTCCAGCAATAGCAACACCCCTGGATCTCCTCCTGGTTTGAGTCTAGCTCGCTCGCTGGCATCAAAAATTGATCAGAGCTTGAAAAGCGCACGGGACGACGCCTTATTACTCGCTCGACACGGCGGGAAATCTTCGAGCTCGTATTCTTCGCCGTATGATGAAAAACGCATTCAGTTTTTAGAGCCTTTCGTGAAAGAGGAAGCAGCGAGAGGCATCGTCGGCTTTTCATCGTTTCTGAATGAAAAGGTGGAAGAAATTAAGAGAGATTCTGTAAAGCGAACGCGCTCGAAAGATATTGTCGTCGAAAAAGCTTTGCTTTGTGGAAGACTAGCTCACGCCATTGCGACGCACTCCAGCGAGCTCTCACTCATTCTCGGTCCTGCGTCAGAGTGGTACAATGTCAAAACATCGACCGGTAGTGTTAGAAAAGCTTCTTCCAAAACATGGCAAAATGGAAGTAATAGAATCTTAACTGAAACGAATGAAGCTTTGATTTCATCATCAGACGAGGCATTTAGTATTTGGGTGGAATATGCGTCTTCTCTCTGCGTTAAAGACTTGGAGGAAAACTTATTAAACGACGATCAGTTAGAGCTGGCTCATGCGCCGCACGATTGGGAAACTATTGCCCTTGGAACATCTGACGATGTCACCATCGAACTTCCGGTGTTACCATCGAGCTACGTTATGGAGATGTTGCACAGGGCTTCGAGGCTCGTGAGTAAAGCGGGAGGCCATGTGCTGTCAAAGAGAGCCTTGAAACATTTCGCCGATGCACTTGGTGATGGTGCTATGTCTGTGTATGCAAACTTTCTCGGACTTTCGGACTCGTCAGTTTCTAAAAAAGTGCAGCTCCTTAATAACACGGAATTATCGGAGAAAGGGGCATTACAAATGCTCTTCGATCAACGGCTTGTGCACGATTTCTTGGCTGGAGGCGTGAAACCTAGCCCTGTGGCTCCAAAGCTCGCGAATGAAAAAGCGCAAGTTATTACCCAATCTCTCGTCAAGGGTATCGATCCAATCGATTGGGCAACTTATGAACCGCATTTATGGGAAAATGAGGCAAAATGTTATGTTCGATGCTCCGTATTACTTGGTTCTTTTGTGCAACTGTACAAGTTGCACAAAGACGTGTCCACAGCTGCAAGCAAGAAACGAACGCCCGCGTCCAGCACTACCTCCACTGCGAGCGAAACGTTACGATTCTCGTATTTACCTGTCAGTTTACCTGCTTTGAGGGGAGGATCTGGTCGAGATGCAGAGAAAGGCGAAGTTGATTGGGGTCTTATCCAAAATCTCAAAGACGAATCGAACGAGCAAAGTAATGTGTTTTCCAAAATCGCTAGCTTCTTTTAATAGCAAAGTACTTGTGGATGAAGACGGACCTCATCGCTACACTATTTGATTTAGTGACTTCTACACATACGTGGTACCGGTACCTTACAATCTGCTAGTGCTATATTTACTACTTTCACGAGCTTCATCATCATCACAAAGGCCTTTTCTGCGGAGTTCCTGCTCTTCTCGGATATTTTTTATCTGTTTCCATAAGCTTGTAACTTGTCACTACGGTTCGCAAATTTCCATCTGGACCGATGCTTTGGACCTCCTTGTATGACATCGCTTCGCCACCTAATATCTCGACCGCATTTGAGGCCGATTCAATCTCTTCCAAACCAGATTGATTTTTCATCGCAATCCAAGCGCCACCAACTTTCACGAACGGGATGCAAAGCTCTGATAACAAACGCAAATCTGCAACTGCGCGTGCCGTCGCGATGTCAAACTTTTCGCGATGTTCGGACTCAAATTTACCCGCATCTTCAGCTCTGCTCCAAATTGTTTTCACGTTTTTTATTCCCGCTGCATCGGCGACGTGATCCAAGAATTTTGTTCTCTTTTGCAGCGAGTCCAAGAGCGATATTTCCCAATGCGGACGCGCAATGGCTAAAGCCATTCCGGGAAATCCAGCGCCTGTGCCAACATCGATTATCCTGAACGGTTTCGAGGTGTCTTTACTGTCCGGACACGTATTTTCAATCGCTTCTATGATTGATAGTGAGTCTGCGACGTGACGCTCCAAGACATCGTCTTCAGTTTTCGCTCCAGTCAAGTTCATTTTCTTGTTCCACTCCAACAAAAGCGAAGAGTATATTTTCACTTGTTTCATTTGCACGTCCGACAAAGCATTCAGTTGGTTTTGCGCTATTTCTCTTTCCAAAGCTGATAACGGGAGATTGCCACTGCTACCGCTACGTTTGTCTGACGATGATGTTTTATTCTTTCCGTTGTATTTCGCGAAGGCGTTGACGACTTGACCGTCTCCTCGACGAGGACTTCCGCTTCTACTGCTCAGAATCGTCAATTCTTCATTCATGGCTTTCTCCAAAACTTCTCTGTAGATATGTTCATCTCGGTATTTTTCTGGGTTTGTTCGCTTATTGATTCCCGTTTTTTCGTACATCTCACGTCTCCACTCCTTCAATTTTGTTTCCTTGGCGTACTCGGCTATTCTATCGTTATATGCAAACTGCTCGGCGCCCAAGCAGTGCCAGTGCCGTTTTGGAATGTTTTGACTTTTACGATCATTTTCGAAATTTTCCACATGTTTCAGCATTTCCTTTGTCGGTGGGAGCTTCAAATCTCCTGATAAAAGCTTTGCGATCCATTTAGCTTGCAATTCAAACTGTGGGAATGGGACTACTTTCCAACACAAACCGACAAAAGATAAACTCGATCGGTTTTCCGGGACGAACAAGTGTTCATACAAAGGATTGACGTAATTTTCATCGACTGAAAAATTTGCGTCTTTTGGATCCAAGAATGGAAAATCATACTCGTATCCGATGCAATACACGATCGAATCGACGTTTTCAACTACAGTCCCATCTTCAAATTCCACCGAGCCGTTCTGTAAAAGTGCTTTCACGTTTGGTTTTCGAAACAAGTTCTCCGATATGGTTGGATTCGACCCCCACTCTGCATTTTGCCACGTCTTTGCACTCAAATACACGTTCTTCGCTTTTGTGGCGATATCTCGCGAAATATCTTCGCCGGAAGCTTGTGCACCAATCAGAACAACATTTTGATTGGTAAACACCGAAGGTTCTTTATACGTCGATGAGTGCATTTGCTTTCCAGGAAACACGTCTACTCCAGGAAAATAAGCACTTCTCGGTTTCGAGTAATGCCCGTTTGCGACAACGACGGCATCGAAAGTGTCCCGCTTTACCTCTTTCTTCTCTCCTTGTTCATATTTCACCGTCCATTTCGGGCCGAATTCTTCTTCTTCTTCTTCTTTCTTCTTCGAATGATTTTTTCTGCACTCTTTCACTGTCGTGTTAAACTCGAGCAAGTCGAACAGTTGAAACGTTTTTGCAAACTCTTGCAAATACCCTTGAACTTCTTTGTGCGAGCAAAACCGTCGCGTGTCGATGGAAGACGAAAAAGACGACGATGTAAAAGGGAAGGCTTCGAACCCCATCACCTCTCTCGGTAAATTCGTTCGCAGCGAATCATACATAGCAGTTTTCGTGTTGTTATTCGACGCATCATCCGTATTCGTGGCGTGTAACCACACACCGCCCAAGTTGCTCTTGGCTTCAAACACTCGCACCTCGTGCCCTTTTTGTCGCAACTCTTTTGCGCAGACTAAACCAGACGCTCCGGCGCCAACGACTAAAACTTTCGCTTTTCTTCTTTTATCAGTTATAGCGTTGTTCGTATCATCGCACGTTTCTTCCGTAGACGCTCTTATTCTCGTTCTCGCGACCGTCCTGCTCTGTCTCGATGAATGTGCGTTTCCCATCGTGTTCGCGGAAGAAGAGGAATGCACACGGAAACGAAGCTTTGAGGTCAGCGCGCTGGGTCTCGAGAACGCCGCAGAGACTAATATCGCACCGCTTCGGCCCATGTACTCTTACTCTACGGTTCGCGTACTCTTTTGTTCTCTTCTATGTGCATACGAATATATTTTTGTTCGTGTCTAAAAGATTGGAACTTTTGGGGTGGTGCGTTCTTGTAGGGATGGATGAACTCCACGTTTTGCCAAAAAGGAAAAAAAGAGAAAAGGTAAAATGCGATTGACGTCGTGTATCTTCAAGTCTAATCGAATTGAATTATGTCCGCAAGAATACGTGTACGTGATGCAAATATTAAAACTGAAGATACGGAGAAGCGTCTTCGGCACCAAATCCACAAATAAATACTTAACTCTTTTTTTGTTTACGCTTCTAGTGCTCCATATTGGCCTTCCGCCTGTTCCAAATCTTTCAAAACCGCCTTTCTTTCTTTAGAGCGTTTCCACCTCGTCGTAACTCCGACGAACGCCGCGACGAATAAGAGCGCGTGGGGAATGGCTTGCATTGGCGTGGATGGAACCAAAGCACTTCCGAGACTT
>MDTG01335954.1_pt1 | contig 33316 bp, 26 predicted proteins | sample 811421 | NCBI WGS metagenome assembly MDTG01 (sample SAMN05326645, study PRJNA326480) | marine metagenome | isolation source: seawater | place: Pacific Ocean: South East | collected 2011
CCGCCGTCACCGCCGGGCTCGGCATCGCCGCCCTGTCGCCGCGCATGGTGCCGATGGGGGCGGTGGATGTGGGGAAACGGCTGGGCCTGCCCCGCCTGCCGCGGCTGCCGGTGGTGCTGCACAGCCGCGACCGGGAGGGCCAGAGCGGCCGGGCGGTGGCAGCGCTGGTCGCCGCCTACCGCACCGCCATCAGATGATGGGCCGCAGATCCTCGGCCAGCGCCAGCGGCGCGCCGGTGAGCGCGCGGATGGTGTCGACGGAGACGTCCGGCGCATGTTCGCGCAGCAGGAAGCCCGCGGGTGTCACGTCGATGACCGCCAGATTGGTGAAGATGCGGTGGACGACCCCGGCGCCGGTCAACGGATAGGTGCAGGCATCGAGCAGCTTGGGCGCACCATCGCGGGTGACATGCTCGGTGATGACGAAGACCTTGCGGACCCCGGCCACCAGATCCATCGCCCCGCCCACCGCCGGCACCGCATCGGCGGCCCCGGTCGACCAGTTGGCGAGGTCGCCATTGGCCGCAACCTGCATGGCGCCCAGGATGCAGATGTCGATATGGCCGCCGCGGATCATCGCGAAACTGTCGGCATGATGGAAGAAGGCGGCACCCGGCAGCAGGGTGACCGGCTTCTTGCCGGCATTGATCAGCTCGGGATCTTCAGCCCCGGACGGGGGCGGCGGGCCGAAGCCCAGAATGCCGTTTTCGGTGTGATAGATCACCTCGCGCCCGGCCGGCACATGGCCCGCAACCAGTTCCGGAATGCCGATGCCCAGATTGACCACGGCGCCGTCGGGGATGTCCAGCGCCGCGCGGCGGGCCATGGCATCGCGGGAGATGCCGCGGGGGAAGGTGCTGGTGGCGATGGTCATGGATACTGCTCCCCCCGGGCGACCAGCACGGATTCCTGCGCCGGATCGGCGATGGCGACCACCCGGTCGACGAAGATGCCGGGGGTGATGACGTGTTCCGGATCGATGGCGCCGGCGGCGACGATCTCGCGGACCTGGACGATGGCGACCCGGGCCGCCTGGCACATGATCGGGCCGAAATTGCGCGCCGCCTTGTTGTAGACCAGATTGCCCAGCCGGTCGGCGCGCTCGGCCCGCACCAGGGCGTAATCGGCGGTGATCGCCTCTTCCAGCACATAGCGGCGGCCGCGGATCTCGCGCACCTCCTTGCCCTCGGCCAGCACGGTGCCGACGCCGGTGGCAGTGAAGAAGGCGGGAATGCCGGCGCCGCCCGCGCGGATCCGCTCGGCCAGCGTGCCCTGGGGGACGAGTTCCAGCTCGATCTTTCCCGCCCGGTACAGATCGGGGAAGGTTTCGGAATTCGACGAGCGCGGGTAGGAGCAGATCATCCTGCGCACCCGGCCGGCGCCGATCAGCGCCGCCAGACCGACCCGGCCATTGCCGGTGTTGTTGTTGACCACCACCAGATCGCGAGCGCCCTGGTCGATCAGCGCATGGATCAGCTCGATCGGGCTGCCGGCCTCGCCGAAGCCGCCGATCAGGACGGTGGCGCCGTCGGGGATGTCGGCCACCGCGGCGGCGGGGTCGGGGACCTGTTTGTCGATCATGGTGCGGGGTTCCGTATGGGCCAGGGATGCGCCCATCTCACGGTCGAACCCACCTGTGGTCAAGATGATGTGCATGATCTGCGGTCGATGTTCGCAGACCGCACGAATCCGGATCGCAGCCGCCCTGCTCAGGCGACGATCGGGCCTTTGAGCCGGTCGATTTCCTCCCGCAGCAGATCGGCCACGGCATCGGTGCCCATGTCGAGCAGTTCGTCGTCGATATCGAGCCCGACCCGGCCCTCGCGGGCGGCGGTGAACAGGCTGCCGCGATTGTCGACCACCATGTCGACATGCACGCCATGATCCCGGGGGCGGAAGGCGAGGTCGATGCATTCCACCCGCAGATCGCGCAGCGACATCGGCCGGAAGACGAAGGTCTGGAAAAAGGGGCAGGGATCGCCCGGCACATGCTCCACCTCGGCCTCGGCCAGGCGGAAATCCAGATGTTCCATGGCATCGAGCACCGCACCCGTCCAGCGGTCGGGCAGGATGCGGATGGCATCACCATCGGCCCCGTCCTGGGCACCATCCACCTCCACCCGCGTGCGCAGCCCGGCGGTGGACACACCCAGCGACAGCGGCGCATGGGCCGGGATCTCGATCGCGAACGGCAGGGCCAGCAGCTGGCCGGGATCGAGCCTCAGATCGGTGGCGATGGTCTCGGCAGCGATCATGATCAGCCCGTGATGGGGCTCGGGTGCGTGCTCCCCCTCACCCGCCTCCCCCTCAGCTTTCGGCTGCCGGCGCGGATCGGGATGGATCAGGGCCCTGACCACCAGATCCAGCGTCACCCGCGCGATATGCAGGGCGGCAACGCCGCCTTCGATCTCCACCACCCCATCCAGCACCTCCCCCACCCGCACCTCTCTCAGGGCCGGGACGGTCTCCACCGCCAGCGCGGGTGTGCCGGCCGCTCCCAACATCGTCTTGATCATGGCGCTCGATGCTCCGTTGTTCATTCAGGGCGGATGTGTCCCCGCCTTGTTCAACATCAGTGTGGGGCGGGAAGATCCCGCATGCGAGGGCCGTCCACGATTTGTTACGACCCGCCCTCGGAATGCCCCGCCGCCCCCACAATCCACCGCCGGAACGCCTCCACCGCCGGCTGGCCGGCCTTGGCGTCGGGGATGACGATCCAATAGGCCTCGTCGGGGACGATGGCGCGGTCGAACAGCACCTCCAGGCGGCCGGTGGCGAGGTCGTCTTCGATCAGCAGGCGGGGCAGCAGGGCGGCGCCGAGGCCCGAGGCGGCCGCCTGGGCGATCATCGCGAATTGTTCGAAGACCATGCCGCGCACGGTTTCCGGGGCCTCCAGCCCCTGGGCCGCGAACCAGGCCGGCCAGGCGGCCGGGCGGGTGGATTGCTGGAGCAGCGGCAGGCGGGCCAGATCTTCCAGGCGGTCGGGGGCATGGGCGGCGCGCCAGACGGGGCTTGCGACCGGCACGATCACCTCGCGCATCAGATGGTGGGCGGTGGCGCCGGCCCAGTCGGCGCGGCCGTAATGGATCGCGGCATCGAAAGGGTCGGCCGCGAAATCGAAGGGCGACAGCCGGGTCGAGAAGTTGATCGAGATGTCGGGATGGCGGGCGAAAAAATCCGGCAGCCGCGGCACCAGCCAGCGGGTGGCGAAGGTGGGCAGCGTGGCGAGGTTCAGGATCCGGCCACGGCCGGCCAGCGCCATCACCCGGTGGGTCGCCTCGCCCAGATCGACCAGGGCGCGGCGGACATCGCCCAGATAGAGCCGGCCGGCATCGGTGAGCGTGACCCGCTGGCGCACGCGCACGAACAGCGCCAGGCCGAGCTGATCCTCGATCTGGCGGATCTGGCGGCTGACGGCGCCCTGGGTGAGGTTCAGCTCGGTGGCCGCCCGGGTGAAGCTTTCATGCCGGGCGGCGGCCTCGAAAGCCAGAAGCGCGCCGAGCGAGGGGATGAGCCCGCGCTTCGACGGCAGATCATTCCCAAAACTCATGACCTCCCCATTATTCATCGTTTCCCAAACCAGCCGCCAATATCGCACGATCCCTGACGTCGGGCACCCCCCGCGGCCCGATTTCCGAAACCTCCCCCGCCTGGGCTTTCCGGCCCGTCAGGAATGAGTGTGCAGATGACCGCCCGTGACACGACCGTGCTCCACCGCCTCGTCGCCTCCGTCGCCGGCCCCGCGCGGACCGACGGCCTGATGACCACCATGGTCGTGCATCCGGCACTGGCCGGCGCCACCGGCGACCGCGCCTCGCGCGCCGTGATCGCCCAGGCGCTGAACATGCTGCTCTTCGCCGATCTGATCGACCGGGTGCCGGCGGCAGCGGCCTATGTGGCCGAACGGGTGGCGGCCGGCGGCACGCTCTGCCACGATCACGGCGCGGTGCGCACGGTGGCGATGGCCGGCCAGGGCGCCCTGCCGGCCGGGGAAGCCGCGATCACCCGCATTCTGGAGCCGCTGGGCTATGCGCAGGTCGGGCATTATCCGCTCGACCGGCTGAAGATGACCGGCCGGTCCTATGCCCAGAAGGATCTGCCCGAAGACATCGCCCAGTTCTTCGTGAGCGAACTGCACCCCGAACGCTTCGGCCCCGACTTCGAGGCCGCGGTGCTGCGGGTGACCGGCAGTTCGCGCGATCCGCTGACGCCCGCCGCCGCGGCGGCCCTCGACCGGCTGGCTGCGGAAGGCACGCTGGACATCGTGACCGCCACCGCCCTGCTGCCGGTGCTGGTCGCCTGTTTCGACCGCCAGCACGACGTGCCGGCGCTGGCCGATTACGAGGCGCTGAAGGCGCAGTCGGCGGAAATGGCCTGGATCGCGACCGAGGGCAACGCCTTCAACCATGCCACCGACCGCGTCGCCGATGTCGATGCCCTGGCCGAGGCCGAACGCGCCGCCGGCCGGCCAATCAAGGACAAGGTCGAGGTCTCGGCCTCGGGCCGGGTGCGCCAGACCGCCTATCGCGCCGCCGAGGTGGAACGCCCGTTCCGCGATGCGTCGGGCAATATCGTCACCCGGATCGTGCCCGGCAGCTTCTATGAGTTCATCACCCGCGACCCCCTGCCCGAGACACTGGCGGTCGAGGCCGGCCGGCGGCTGGATCTGGGCTTCGACAGCAGCAATGCCCAGGGGATCTTCAAGATGACCGCGGCGGCGTAAGGAGTCTGTTAGTCCCTCGCCGGGCGGCCACTACCGTGGCCTTGGCCGCCGCCGGAGTCTGTTTGCCCCTCGCCGGGCGGGCGCTGCCGCGCCCTTGGCCGCCGGAGTCTGTTAGTCCCTCGCCGGGCGGCCACTACCGTGGCCTTGGCCGCCGCCTCAATGGCGGCTGGGCCGATGGGTGGCCATCGGCCCGATGCGGCGGGTTCTGACGTCGGAACGTGAGTTCCCGCCCGCAATTTATTGTTTTAACGGCATCATTTCCTTTGGGAATGATCGGGTGCGCCCCCCGGCAGGCACGAATGCCACGTGCCTGCCGCCCCGCCCCGCCCTATGATGCCGCCAGCCCATTGCGCCGGTCGACCTGCCCTGAAGAGGCGGCCCGGCGCGTCCGGACAAGATCACGACCCAGGAGTTCAGAGCGCCATGACCCGCGAGACCGAGACCCGGCTCAGCCCTGCCGACGATGCCCGTGCCGTCCTCGCCCGCCTGGGGGTGGACCCGGCGCGGCTTTCCGGTGGCGACCGCATCGCCCGCTCGCCGCTGGACGGTGCCGAGATCGCCCGGCTGACCGACACCACCCCGGCCGAGGCCGAGGCGGCGATCGCCGGCGCGGCAGAGGCCTTCAAGGCCTGGCGCCTGGTGCCGGCGCCCGAGCGCGGCCGGCTGGTCGCCCTGCTGGGCGAAGAGCTGCGCGCCGCCAAGGAAGATCTGGGCCGGCTGGTGACCCTGGAAGCCGGCAAGGTGCCTGCCGAGGGGCTGGGCGAGGTTCAGGAGATGATCGACATCTGCGACTTCGCGGTCGGCCTGTCGCGCCAGCTCCACGGCCTGACCATCGCCACCGAGCGCCCGGACCACCGGATGATGGAAACCTGGCACCCGATCGGCCCGGTGGGCGTGATCACCGCCTTCAACTTCCCGGTCGCGGTCTGGTCGTGGAATGCCGCACTCGCCTTCGTCTGCGGCGACCCGGTGATCTGGAAGCCGTCGGAAAAGACCCTGCTGACCGCGCTGGCGGTGACCGCCCTGTTCGAAAAGGCGGCGAAGCGCCATGGCAAGGTGCCGGCGGGGCTGGCCTCGCTGCTGATCGGCGGCCGCGAGATCGGCGAAAAGCTGGTCGACGATCGCCGGGTGCCGGTGATTTCGGCCACCGGCTCCACCGCCATGGGCCGCAAGGTCGGCCCCAGGGTCGCGGAACGCTTCGGCCGCGCCATCCTGGAACTGGGCGGCAACAATGCCGCGATCCTGCAGCCCTCGGCCGATCTGGAACTGTCGCTGCGCGGCATCGCCTTTGCCGCCATGGGCACCGCCGGCCAGCGCTGCACCACGCTGCGCCGCCTGTTCCTGCATGGCTCGATCTATGACGGCTTCATCACCCGGCTGAAGGCCGCCTATGCCTCGGTGAAGGTGGGCGACCCGCGCGAGGCCGGCGTGCTGGTCGGGCCGCTGATCGATGCCGATGCCGCCCGCGCGATGGATGCCGCACTGGAAGCGGCCCGCGCCGCCGGCGGCACCGTCCATGGCGGCGAGGTCGTCGAGGTGATGGGCCAGGGCCAGTATCGCCGCCCGGCCCTGGTCGAAATGCCGGCCCAGGCCGATATCGTCCGTCACGAGACCTTCGCGCCGATCCTGTATGTGATGCGCCATGACGATCTGGCCGAGGCGATCGCCGCCCAGAACGACGTGCCCCAGGGCCTCGCCTCGTCGATCTTCACCAACGACCTGCGCGATGCCGAACGCTTCCTGTCGGCCGCCGGATCCGATTGCGGCATCGCCAACGTCAATATCGGCCCCTCGGGTGCCGAAATCGGCGGCGCCTTCGGCGGCGAAAAGGAAACCGGCGGCGGCCGCGAGGCGGGTTCCGACGCCTGGAAGGCCTATATGCGCCGGGCGACCAACACCATCAACTATGGCAGCACGCTGCCGCTCGCCCAGGGCGTGACCTTCGATATCTGAGGAGGGGGGGATCTGCCCCCCATGACGCACAGGCAAGGCGGGTCGCCACACCACACGGCACCCGCCTTTTTCTTACCCACCGCTCTTCTCGTCCGGAGACCCGACATGTCCATCACCGACACCACCGGCGCCACCAGGGCGGCCGGACAGGCTTCTTACGGCTTTCGCGCCGCCCGGCGGCTGGGCGGGATCGGCGTGTCGGAGATTCTGGCGATCGGCGCCCGGGCGCAGGCGATGGGCGGGGATGTGATCGTGCTGGCGGCGGGTGAGCCGGACCTGCCGACCCCGGCCCATATCCGGGCCGCGGCCGCGGCGGCGGTGGAAGCGGGGGCCACGCGCTATGCGCCGCTGACCGGTACCGCCGCGCTGAAGGCGGCGATCATCGCCAAACATGCCCGCGACAACCGGCTGGATCTGACGCCCGCCAACATCATCGTCGGCTCGGGCGCCAAGCAGGTGATCCACAATGCGCTGATGGCGACGCTGGACGAGGGCCAGGAGGTCATCGTGCCGGCGCCGTTCTGGACATCCTATCTGGACCAGGTGGCGCTGGCCGGCGGGCGGGTCGTTTCCCCCCGCATGTGGGCCGAAGACGGCTTCCGGCTGACCCCTGAGGCCCTCGCGGCCGCAATCACCCCGAACACCCGCTGGCTGATCCTGAACGCGCCGTCCAATCCCTGCGGCGCGGTCTATTCGATGAGCGATCTCAAGGCCCTGGCGGCGGTTCTTCGCGACCATCCGCAGGTCTGGGTGCTGTCGGACGACATCTATGAACACATCATCTATGACGGCCGCCGCTTCGTGACCATGGCCGAAGCGGCGCCCGATCTGGCGGATCGGGTGCTGACGGTCAACGGCGTCTCCAAGGCCTATGCCATGACCGGCTGGCGGATCGGCTGGGGGGCGGGCCCCGCGCCGCTGATCCAGGCCATGGCTGCCGTGCAGAGCCAGAGCACATCCGGCGCCGCCACGCCGTCGCAGGCGGCGGCGACCGCGGCGCTCGACGGCCCGCAGACCGTGCTGGCCGATCATCTGGCGGTGTTCGACCGCCGCCGCCGGCTGGTTACCGCTGGGCTGGACGCGATCGACGGCATAAGCTGCCCGGCCCCCGACGGCGCCTTTTATGCCTTCGCCGACATCCACGGGCTGATCGGGCGGCGCACACGCAGCGGCACCAGGCTCGACGATGATCGCGCCGTGGCGCGGTGGCTGCTTGACGAGGCCCATGTCGCCCTGGTCCCGGGGGCCGCCTTCGGCAGCCCGGGCCATCTGCGCCTGTCTTTCGCAGCCGCCGACGAGGTGCTGCACCAGGCGATCCAGAGGATCGGCGCGGCGGTGGCGGATCTGCCCGGCTGAGGTCAGCGCCGCCGGAGGTCGGCCAGCGTCAGGACAAGGCCGAGGCCGAGCCCCGCGGCCAGCACGACCATCGCCCCGGCCGGCCCCGTCTCTGCCAGCCGGACGGTGGCGAGCGGCACGGCGGCCAGGATCGCGACATTGTTCAGGGTTTCGGCCACCGCCAGCACCATGCCCTTGTCGGGCCCGGCACGCGTGGCCAGCACCACCGTCGCCGCCGGCGCGCCGGTGCCGAGCGCCGCCCCCCAGGCCGCCAGGCACAGCAGCGCCGCCCAGAGCGGCAGCGACCAGGCCATGAACAGGGTCACCGCCAGGGCAAGGACCAGGGTCACCAGAACCAGAACCAGCTCTTCGCGGCCGAAAAGCCGCCGCAGCCGGCCGGCCGAGAGGTTGCCGAGCCCCAGCCCCACCCCGAAAGCAGCGACAGTGACACCCACTGCGGCGGGCCCGAACCCATAGCGCAGCCGCAGCACCTCGCCCGAGAGCAGGAAGGCCGCGACCCCGGTGCCGTTCCAGGCGCCCTTGGCGACCAGCGGACGCAGGATCGACGGGTTGCGCAGCCAGAGCCAGCCGGCACCGCCCGCCCGGCGCGGCATCGCCGAGGCACGCCCGGGCAGCCATCTCTGGCCGATGACGAAGGCGGCGGCACAGCCGGCGGCGGTGATCACGAAGGGGGCGGCCCAGCCGATCAGATCGGTGGCGATCCCGGCCATGGCCGGCCCGAAGGCGATACCGGCGGTCATGCCCAGCATCACCAGCCCCATCGCGCCGGCCTGGCGGTGATGGGGGATCACCTCGGCGATCAGCGCAAAGGAAGTGGGGATCAGGATCGCCGAGGCGATGCCGCCGAAGATGCGGAGCGCCACCGCCACCCCCAGCGTGGGCGCAAGGACGATGGCCAGCCCGTCGAGCGCGAACAGCAGCAGCCCGGTCAGCAGCAGCCGCCCCCGATCCACCCGATCCGACAGCCAGCCGAACACGGGGGCCGCGATCGCATAGGCGACCGCATAGCCCGAAATCAGCCAGGCCGCCCCGGCCGGCGTGGTGTCGAAAGCATCGGCGAGCGGCGCCAGCATCGACGACAGCATGAATTCGGTGGCGCCGACGAAGAAGACGGTGACGGCAAGAAGCGGCAGGATCAGCCCGCCACCCCGGCGGCCCGCATCGGGCGCGGCCGCCGGGCCGTTGCAGACCTCGCGGCTCATGACTCGCCCACCGCCCCGACGGTCGGGAAAAGACGGAGGGGCGGATCACATCTCGTAGAGGCCATGGGTGTCTTCCTCGTAAGTGTCGTGGAGGATGCGATCGAGGAAATCCTCGAACCGCGCGGCCAGCACCAGCCCCGCCGCCGGGTCGTAGCGATAGAGACCGTCGCTGACGGCGGCATCCAGGCTGCTGTCCACGAACAGCGCATAGGAGAAGCGGTCGGGCCCGCCATCCGCCCGCGGCCGCTGTTCCACCACGCGATGGGCCACGGCGGCCACCGGGGTGGCGGTGTCGCGGGTGAGGATTTCGATGGCGCAGCCGAAATTGACGATGAACCAGCCCGGCCGCGGGGTGATCGGCAGCCAGACGCCGTCGCGCAGCACCTCCAGCCCCGGTTCTATCGACCGCAGCACCGTCACCCAACCCGAATCCTTGTGGATGTTGAGCCCGCGGGCGCGGATCCGTGGCCGGAAATGGTTGAAGGTCAGATGATAGACGCCCCGGCCGGACAGGCAGCCGCCGGTGGCCCGTTCCCAAAGATCCGGCGGCAGGTCGATCCCGGCCAGCACCGCGCGCAGGATGTCGAGCGCAAAGCCCCGCATCGCCGCCGCCTGCCCGGTCAATGCCGGGGGAAACACCTGCTCCCAGAAGCGGCTTTCCAGAAAGAACTGTTCGACCTGATCGGCCTTGCGCAGGAAATACCCCTCCCGCGGGGCCAGGCGGTCTTCGGTCCAGCCGGCATAGCCACAATAGGGATCGGCCGTGGCGCCCTTCGCCCGGGGCCGGTAGAAGCCCCGGGCGAAGGCGTCGCCGGCATCGAGCGACAGCCCGGCCGGCGCCTGCACGAAGAAGAACCCGTCGGCCAGCGCGCGGGCGAAACCGTCGGGGCGGTCGAAGGCAAGCCGGCCGCCCTGCAGCCGGGCGGCCGCCCAGCGATAGGGATCCGCCGCCGGCGCCGGATCGGGGCGGTCAGAGATTGGCATCGTCGGCATCATAGGTGCGCCCCACTTCCTGAACGGCGAAATCGGCCACCGATTGCAGACGCTCGGGCCCGCCCGGCCGCCAGCGCCAGATGTCCTGATCCAGATCGCTGTCCAGGAACACGACATAGGATACCCGCGCCGCCGCTTGCGGCCGCTCGGTCCGCACCACGCCATGAATATTGGCGCGGATCGGGGTTGCGGTCGCCTCGGTCAGCACCTCCATGGCGCTGCCGAAATTGACGATCAGATGGCCGGGTTCGGGATCGACGGCGCAGAGCGCCCCATCGATCCAGGCGAGCAGCCCCGGCTCGGTGCTGCGCAGCACCGTCACCCAGCCGGAATCGCGGTGAAACTTGGACCCGCGCACCGGCTTGTCGGGGCGGAAATGGTTGAAGGCGAGCATGCGGTGCCCGCCGCCATCGGTCAGCCGGCCGGTGAGCCGGCCGAATTCCCCGACCGGGATGCCGACCCGGTCCAGCACCGCGCGCAGGATGGCGATGCCGGCCTCTGCCATCGCGGCACCCATCCGCGCGACATCGGGCGGGATCATCCGCCAGTGCCGCCGCTCGATGTAGAAATTCTCCCACTGATCGTGCGGCCGGTCGAAATAGCCTTCATAGGGCCCCGGGGCCGGCGCGTCGCGATAGCCGGTATAGCCGGCGAGCGGCCCGGTTTCGGCCGGCCGGTGGAAATGGCGCACGAAGCGGTCGCCGGGCGCGAGATCCAGCCCGTCGGGGATTTCCAGCAGGAAGAAGCCATGACGTGCCGCGCGGGCGAAGCCATCGGGGTCAAGGAAGGCGAGGCGCCCGCCGGCCAGCCGGGCGCGCGCCATGGCGATGGGCGGGCAGGTTTCCGCCGCCGCCGCCTCGCCGGGCATGGGCGGCAGGCGGACGGGCGCGCGCAGGGTTGCAGACAATGCAGACATGATCGCGGTATCCCGTGCGGAGGGGAACGAAAGCGGCCGTCAGCCAAGGGCTTCCGCGACGCGGGGATGGAAGTCGTAGGCCATCTCGGCGGCCTTGCGCTTCTGGAAGTCGAGGAAGGACATCGACGAGGTCAGCCGGCCGTCTTCGGTGTATTCGTAAAGCGGCTGATCCCAGCGCGGGCCGATATAGGTGCCGAAGGTGAACCGGTCGGGCATGCCCGCGGGCCGGGGCCGGGTGGTGCGGACCCGGTGATAGCTGGCCGTGATCGGCCGCGCGAGCCGGGCGGTCAGCACCTCCAGCGAATGGCCCAGCACCAGGGTGAAATAGCCCGGCAGCGGATCGAAGGGCACCCAGCCGGCCCCGTCCTGCGATTCCAGCCCCTTCTCCACCGTGTAGAGCAGGGTGACGAAGCCGCTGTCCTTGTGCGCCGTCAGCCCGACCGGCTGGTCGATCTCGGCGCGGAAATGGTTGAAGATGCAGTATTGCAGCGCGCCGTCGGCCGAGCTGCCCGCGGGATCGAGACCGCCGGTCACCCGCTCGACATCCGTGGCCGGCACCCCCGCCATGGCGAAGAGCCCCCGCAGCACCGACCGGCTGATGCCCGACATGCGCCAGAGCAGCGCCGCCGCCGCCGCGGGCAGATGGCGGTGCCAGAGATGGCTTTCGATCTGCAGCAGTTCATCCTGATCGGCGCCGGTGCAGGAATAGCCGAGCAGCGTGGGGCTGAGATCGCGGTCGCGGAAGCCGCGCCAGGCATCCCCCGAGCCGCCATCGGGATCGAGATAATAGCTGCGGGCCAGGCGGATGCCGGCCGTGAAATCCATGTCCCGCGGATGGGCGAGATGAAAGGCCCCGCGCCGACGGGCAAGATCGAAGCCGTCGGGCGCATCGAAGCAGAGCCCCTCGGCGGTGAGCGACGCGGTCGGCAGGATATCGGTGGGGTGAGGCGCGGTCATCTGGTCCTCCGGAGGTCTTCGGAAGCGGGGGTCGCGGCCGGCTGCACGCGGATCATGCCCGCAGAGCGCGGGCGCGGCATGGCCGTGAACGGGGCAAGGGCAAGGTCGACATCGGTGAGCGTGACCCGGTAGCGGCCATACAGCTCCACCAGAAGCAGGGCCTGCTGGCGGACCGAGAACAGCCGGCCCGGACATTTGCGCGGGCTGCGCACGGCATTGACCATGTTGAAGGAGTTGATCTCGAAGCGGTTGCGCGCGAGCGTCGCGATCGCCGGCTCGTCGGCGACCCGCATGATGTGGCGGATGTTTTCCGGGTCGAACCGGTCCGGATGGGGGAAGACCGCCGGGTCGCGATTGGCCCGCCGGCGATCGAGCCAGAGCATGCTGCCTTCGGGCAGCGTGATCGTGGCGCTGCCGGTACCGGCCGCGGCGGGAAGATCGATCGTGACCGGACGGATCGTCCGCCGCCAGAGGGCCGTCGGGTTGGCGCCGCCCAGACGGACGGCCTCCATCGCCAGCAGAGAGGCGAAGGCGAGCGCCTGGTCGCCGCCGGCGGCGGCGAGCGCGATCAGGCGTTCGCGCGGCCCGGGCGTGGTCTCGATCAGCGCGATGGCCCAGAGCAGGCTCAACATCGTGGTGTCGTAGGTGGCGACGATGATGGTGCCCAGCTCTTTCAGCGCCGCCGGTTCCAGCCCCAGGATCGTGGGCCGGTCGAAGGGCAGCCCGGCCTCTGCGAAGAAGGCGCGGACCATGTTGGTGGACGGGGCCGCCGCGATCGCCTCGTGATTGGCCAGGATCATGTCGCGGGTCATGTCGACCACCAGATCGGCATCGCGGATCGAGCCCGGGCTGACCTTGCTGATCACTTCCGAAGCGATCTCGAAAAAGCTGCGCGCGACCGTGCCGTAGCGCGGCGAGGCAAGCCAGTCGGTCAACGGTTTCTGCCGGAAATCGAGCACGCCCGGCAGGGCGCTGTCGACATGGGCGACCAGGTCGAGCACGCATTCGTCGAGCGGCCGGGCCCTGCCGTCGGCCATCATGGCGAGACGGTCCCGGGCGGCGGCCCTGACATGATCGTCGAGGCCCGCCACCACCCGGGCGCTGCCAAGCACGCGCTCCACCACCGCACGCTTGCGCGGCCGCGCCGGATGGCCGATCGGCAGCGAGCCCACGAACGAGCCGAAGAGATCGGCATTGCTGTCGATCGACGGCGCCAGATCCTCGTCGGCGACCAGCGGCCGGTTGGTGGTCTGCAGCAGGGCGAGCGTGTCGCCCAGATGGAAGCTGCACAGCCCGCCATGGGCATCGGCCAGATCGGCAAGGCCGCTGGCGGCGAAATAGGACGAGGCGTCCTGCCCCTCGTCGAGGGTCGCCCGCCGGAAGGCCTCGCCATGGCCGGTCAGCGGATCGGGGCCGGGATGATGGGCGACGAGGCCCGGAAAGGGGGCACAGCCGGTAACGCTGTCCATCGGGTCAACCCTCCGCCGGATCGCGTTTCAGGATGCCGAAACCGGCATGGCGGTCGCGCCAGGTCTGGGCATTGAAGGCCTTCAGGAAGTCCTCGACCGGGATCACCGCCCGCGCCCCGCCGCCATCGGGCGCCAGGCGGTAGAGATCGGTATCGGCACCGGGGTTGAGGAAGGCCGCGAAGGAGAAGCGGTCCTCGCCATCGGCCCCGCGGCCGGACCGGCGCACCCGGTGCAGCACCGCATGGGCGGGCCGCGGCAGATCGGCGGTCAGCAGCTCCAGCGCGCCGCCGAAATTGATCAGGAAATGCCCGGGCACCGGCAGAACGTCGTGCCAGACGCCGTCAAGCTCCGCCTCCAGCCCCGGCTGTTCGCAATAGAGCACGGTGACGAAGCCGGTATCCTTGTGCGCGGGCGCCCCGTCGAGGGCGCGGTCGCTGCGATAATGGCTGACCGCGAACCAGCGCACGCCGCCCCCGGCAACCGTGCCGTCGGTGACCTGATGCCAGAGCGCGGGTGCCACGCCCAGATCGGTGAGGATTGCGCGCAGCACCCGCCCGGCGATGTCGTGCATCCGATCGGCCATCGCGGTCACCGGCGCCGGGAACCGGGCGGCGCGCTGGGCGGCATCGGCCAGCAGATGTTCGGTCTGGAAATGCTCGCGATCGAAATAGATCGCGGTCTCGGCCCGGAAACCGCGCCAGCCGCCGCCCGGGGGCGGGATCGAAATCCGCCGGCATGGCCAGCGCGAAACAGCCATCGCCCAGGGCGCGGTGCAGCCCGTCTGGCGCATCGAAGACCAGACGATCGTCGACGAGCCGCGCCCGGCCAGGATCGAGGAGCGGCAGGCGGCCGATCGGAATGACGGCGGTCATGGCGTATCCTCCGCATATGGGCGGGTGCCCTGGTAGATCTCTTCGTCATTGGCATCGATCAGCTCCCGCGAGCCGCAGACCCGCCGCAGACCGTGGATCGACGAAAAGGCGTGAATGCCGGCCTGGTCTTCGCCCGGTGCGCAATGGCTGGACGAGAAATGGCCGAAGCTCGACCGGTCGGCGGTCTGATGACGCACCCGGTGCATGATGGCGCGCACCGGGCGGGCCGAATGGCGGGTCAACACCTCCATCGACAGGCCGAAATTGATGACGAACACATCGGGATCGGGGGCCACGCTCTCCCACCGGTCATCGCGGTTGACCTCCAGCCCGGCTGCGGTCGTGCGCAGAATGGTCAGGAAGCCGTCGTCCTTGTGCGAGGCGAGGCCGATCCCGGCCATGGCCGGGCGATAATGGTTGAAGGTGAGGTGATAGGAGCCGCGGCCCTCGGAACAGCCGCCGGTTGCAACGTTCCACAACTTTGGCGGGATATCGGTGAGGGCCAGCACCGCCCGCAGCACCTGCCCGGCGATGCGGGTGAGCGCCTCGCCCGCAGCAGCGATTTCCGGCGGATAGGTGCCGGCCCAGAAGCGGCGTTCCAGCAGGAACTGTTCGATCTGGTTGATCCGCTCGTGAAAGCCCAGCAGCGGATCGCCGAACCGCTCGGCGGTCAGCCCGCGGAAGCGGCCATAGGGCTCCACCTCCGGCCCCAGATGGAAGCTCTGGGCGAACAGATCGGCGGCGGCGGTGGGGAAATCCGCCGGCATGACCAGGCGAAAGACGCCGTCATGCAGGGCCTGTTCGCAGGCCGCAGGATCTTCGAAGGCCAGCGCATCGCCGTCGAGATGCGCCGTGCGCAGATCGGCCGCTCTGTCCGCAGGACGGTCATCGATCCGCTTGCCATAAACATCGCCGTAGATCGCGCCGCGTTCCAGGCGCCAGGGCGCCTGATCATTGGGGGTCATGGCTCACCGCCTCTTCAACTGTATCGAAACGACCGTCAGCTGCTCCAGCTCGGGCAGGATGCCCGGAAAGGCGCCATCGGCGATTTCGGCCAGCGTGCTGAACGATCCGGGATAGACCATCACCCGCGTGCCCTGGCCGACCAGGGTCGCGAAGACGGCGAATTCTTCCAGGAAGTAGCGGGAGGAACATTCCAGCCGCCAGGCCCGCTCGTCCGCGGTCAGCTGTTCCCAGTCGTGCCGGTGATAATTGCGGCCGAAGGTTTCCACCGAGGCCCGGAAGGCCGGTACCCGGTCGAAATAGTCGCGGATCGCCCCGAAATGCCGCCGGAAAACCTCACTGTCCTGGATCTCGCCGCAGGTGACGTAGTCGAAGACGGTCCGGTCGGCATAGGAGTCGAGCAGGGCGCGATGCTCGTCCATGAAATCCTGACCCAGGCGCGTGGCCTCGGTCAGCGCCACCGCCGGCGGCATGCCGAGGGTGGTTTCCAGCGTGATGCGGTGGATCCTGTCGCCGATCAGCACCCGGCAGCGCGGAAAGCGCCGCGCCGCCCATTCGGTCAGGGCGTGAAAGCGGTTGGGCATGAAGTTGCGGTTCTGCAGGCTGACGCCCAGAAAGCACTCGGTTTCGTCCTCGAAGCTGTTGCGTCGCGCCACGGGGGACACGAAGGCGACCTTTGCGCGATACCTGTCGCCCCGGAAGGAGCTGACGGGCTTCGCCGTCTCTGGCGTCTGATACACGAACGACCTCGCATGACTTGGGGACATCGCGACCGCCGACGGGGGAGGACGGCCGCGACCGATCGCCGGAGAGGAATCCGGTTTCGACGGGTGATTGAGGGGGATGGAGCGGAGCGGGGATGGAGTCCGACAACCACCCGGCGCGCAGCCGTGATCGGCGGCGCACGGCATCGGGGGCGGGCTCATCGCTGAGCCCGTTGAGGGGGGAAGCCGATGGATGGGATGAGACGGGACGGGTTGCGTGGGCTGGTCAGGGTGAGACGGATGGAGGAAAAACCGGCGTCACGTCCGGCGCGAGGCCGGCGGCCGGGTGGGAAACCGATGCGCCGCAGCCCTGAAGGCCGCCGGGGAACCGGTGGGGTCGTCGGCACGACCCGCTGTCGTCTCCATCCACGACAGACGTTAATCGACCTGCAGAAAAAACGCCAGGGTTGATAGACGGTGCCCTATCGCCCCTGCCGTGACCTGTTTGTATCCCCCGGTTTCCCCCCTGGTGAAACCGGGGGGCACCGCATGCCCCCATAGGCCGGGCCCATTGAATCCCGGCACTTGCCACCCCGCAGGTGCGGACCGCCACGCCGCAACGATGCAACCGGCGTTACGGTTGGCGATCCGCACTTTCCCGCCGGCGGACCGCCGACGCCGCCCCATGCCCCAAAAATGTCACAGGCCGGTGGTTCAGTCGGGCTGGCCGCGGAAGCCGATGGTGAAGGTCACGATGTTGTCGCGATAGGCGCTGACCACGCAGTCCGCCGTCATGCCATAGACCGGCCTGACCAGGTGCCCGGTGGATTTGCAGCCATCCCAGGCCGCGAACAGGGCGCCCGCATCGGTCCCCCCCTCATTGATCCAGATCTGTGCGCGGGCGTTGGTCAGGCCTCCAGCACCCGGGACGCCGAAGGCCACATCGAGCGGGCGGCTGTCGTCGTCGCCGATCTGGAACCGCAGCCAGCCGACGGCATCGCCGTCGGACACCGTGTTCCAGACATAATCGGCGAAGACCCAGCGCGCAGGCGCCGTCTGGTGGGCGGGGATCTGGTCGACGGGCCAGGCGGCAAAGCCGCCGCGCAGGCCCTTGCGATCGGTCAGCCGGATCGTCACCGCGCTTTCGTTGTAGATGATCACCCGGCAGGCATAGCGGCCGCCGAAGGCCAGACTGTAAAGCCAGGTACGGTCATTGGCGCTGGCCCAGTCGGGCAGCAGCTGCGGCCAGTGGTCGGGCTGGCCGGGATCGATCAGCTGGAAGCGGGCGAAACTGCTCTCGGCCGGGCTCTGCACCCGAAGCGGCTGGGTTGCATGCGGGTCGGTGTCGCAGCCGGGGGTGAACAGGCCGGCAATGCGCCCGGTGGCCGCAAGCACCAGCCGTTCGCCCCGGGCATCATACCGCCAGAGCTGATCGCTGTTGCGGGCCTCGTCTTGCGGGGCCAGAACCAGCGTGCCGTTTCGGTGGGTCAGGCACACCCGCCCGGGGGCATCTTCCGACTGCGCCGGGAACAGGCGGCCGGCACCATCGGTCGTCCAGACCTGGTGCCGCCCGATGACGAGGCGGGCGAGCACCGCCCGGTGCCCGTCGAGATGGCCGTCGCCGGTACCTTCGATCGACAGCGCCATACCGGCATTCACGGCCAGCGCCGCCGCCGGGTCTGCGGCCCGCCGGGCGATGATGCAGAATGGGGTTTTGATGGTCAACCCCGTCCCGGGACGGGCATCCTCTGCCTTGCGGCGATCGCGCGCCAGATAGGGATCGCGCGTCGCATCGGGCCCGTCCGACGTCTTCAGCAGGGCCGTCAACTCTTCGGGCGACAGCGGATCGACCATCCAGAGATCCGACAGACGGAAGGACCCGGTGACGGCCGGATCGAAACGCCCCACGGCGGTCAGCCCGGCGTCCAGGCCGGTATTGATCAGATGGCCGGCGGCGGTGAGTGTCCAGCTCTGATAGGGCGCGGTGTCGAGGACGGTGATCGCCAGTTTGAACCGGTCCGTCGGCGGCCGGCCGGCCGGGCCGGTTACGACATCGTCGGTCAGTGCGGTCAGGGCGAATTCGGCCGTGGCGGAACAGGGATAGGCGATGATCTGACCCAGGCCGTTTTCATACCAGAGCTGCGACGCCGGATCGGCCTTCACGCCGGCATCGCGCAGCCCGACCTCGACGCCATTGCCCGGCTGATCCATCAGCAGCGACAGCAGCTTGTCGGGCTCCATGCGGTTGCGGATGCGGAAATAGACCGGGCGCGCGCTTTCGCCGGCAATCCGGCGATAGTCGTTGTAGAACAGGAAATGGGCGCCCTTCGCCTGCAGCTCCTGCACCGTATGGCGGCTGGCATAGTCGCGCAGCACCGCCCGGCAGCGCCGCGCCAGATCACGCGGCAGCAGATCGATGCTGGGCATCGGATCATCCTGCATCACCGCCGACCAGCGCCGGTAATTGCCGAGAGATTTCGCCCATTCGCCGGCATCGGACAGAAACTGCCCCTCGCCGCCCACAGCACTCAGGGTCAGGCCCTGACGCTCGGCGGCGGCGAGCGCCCGCGACTGCTCGCGGGTGGCATCCTTCATCTCGGCCGCCGCCTGCGCCGTGCCGACCCCCAGATGCGACACCTCTGCCTTCACGCCCACCGACAGGCTGCGGGTGACATCGGCCGTGCCCTCGGTCGCCGACAGGGTCTGCACCCGGGTGCCGAACAGCCGGCCGCCGACCAGGGTGCGGCGGGCGACGAAATGGCCATAGATCGCCAGCACCGCCATCAGCCGCTCGGCCGGGTCGATCACCTCCGGCCAGGGATCGATGTCGGCCGGGCCGGCAGGATCGAGCGCCGCCGTCACCGCCGCCAGGAAATCCGGCGCCGCCGCGGGGGTCCGGTCGTCGAAGGACAGTTCCACCCTGGGCAGGAAATAGCTGGTGACGACGAACACCGTCTTGCCGGCCTCGGCCGTTGTGGTCTCTGACCGCCGGCCGATGCCGACACCCACCCCGACGCCACCCTGGAAGGACGGCTTGCCGACCGCGGCGGTCATCGACATCGACAGGCCGAACACGCCGTTGCGCTGCGCCTGATGGACCTGTTCGGAATAGGTGTAGCTGGTCTCGTAATAGCCCGAGAGCTGCGGCTTCAGATAGAACAGCCGGGTCGGCCCGGTGGGGGCGGCCGGTCGGGAGGCCACAGGCGGTGCGCCGGCCGCAGGTTTGGCAGCGGCCGCAGCTTCGCCCGCCGGCTCGGATCTGGTGGGCGACTCGGGCCTGATGGGCATCTCGGGCCTGGCGGCCTGCTGGCCGGTGGACGTGATCAACGCCGCCGCGGCGGCCGCCATCAGTGCGGTTTCGGTCGCCCCCCTGCCCTTGTCCGGATCGGCCGGTTTCGCATCCGACAGCCCGGCCAGCCGGCGGCGCATGGTGGCATCGCCCCGCAGATCCAGCCGGTAGAGCACGTCGCGGAAGCTGCGGGCGGCCACTTCACTGCGGCTGTGGTCGATCACGATGCCCCGATAGAAGCCGATCCGGTCCAGCAGATCATCGCGCTGGGCAAGGTTGAGCGTGAAGAAATCCGAATGGTCGGCCGCAAGCGTGCCGCCGCCGGCGGTGAAGACGCGGGTTGCGGCCTCGGCAGTGAAGTCGCGCCTGGCAAGCGGCGTCTCGGCCATGGCGGTTGCGATCTGCGCGGTCGGATCGGGCACCGTTACCCGCAGCCGGTCCAGCAGCTTCTGCCGGTCGTCCAGCGCCTCGCGGCCGCGCTCCTCGCGCCGGCGCATCGCCGCCTCGGCATGGTCTTCCACCGCGCGATCGGCATCCAGTTTCGCCTTGCGGGCGGTGAGCACCGCGGTGTCGCTGGTCAGCATCTCGATCTCGGCCTTGTCGGCCGCCAGCTTGCGGATGCGCGGTTCTGCCGCGGGAATGTCGGAAATGCAGGTCACGGTCAGGCTGGACCGGCCGTCATCGGGGTAGTCGGCGGTGAAGACCTCCTGATAGGGCCGGTCTTCCGCCGCTTGCGACAGCGGCTCTCCGTTGGCCGCACGGAACCGGCAGTTTTCGGGGATCCCGGCCAGAACCAGCCGCTGCCGGACCGCCGCCACCGTATCCCCCAGCTTGAGGTCGATATCGACCTCGCGGCTGGACACCGGATCGCCGTTCAGGTCGACCCATTTGACGATGCACAGCATGGCGTGCTCCTTCGGCCCCATAGCCAATCGTGTTGTCATATATGAACATGATAGGATGTGGCCGGGTGCTGTCCATCGCTATATGCAGCAGTCTCCGTGAATTTTTTACCTGTGACGGTCCGGCCTTGTCAGGCGGGGTACGGCGATCGTCCTGTGGCACCGCTCCGGCCCCGGTTATGTTCGGGCTTGGGAACATGACTACCCGCGCCGGGGGTACGGATCCCCCCGACTGCGTGCCTCCGCACCCGCGCGATCGGCGCTGGCGACAGAGCCCGCAACGAACATCCTCAGCCTGGATGCGCTCGACGAGATCCGGGATCATATCCTTCGCCGCAATCTGCCGGGCCTTCCATCTGGCGTCAGGACTCGACCGCGACGAAAACGACGTCTCAGCTTTTCCGATTGTCGGACGAACAGTGGGTGCAGCTTGGGCCGCATCTGCCCGAGAACCAGCCGGATACCCGGCGTGTGGATGACCGGCGGGTGCTTCCGGTGATCATTCACCTGCTGCGGATCGGGTGTCGATGGTGTAACTACCCAGCGGAATACGGGCCATCGATAACTATCCATGCCACGTTCGCACCGGACAAAATAAGCCGACGTTTTGGGCAAAATTTCGTTTTGCTGCAGATGACAAGAACGCAGGTCGTCATATGCGGAAAACATACGAGGGGGATGCCCCTGCCCCGGTCAAAACAGCCTGTCAATTCCGAGGGACGCTAGGTACCGCGAGACAGCTTAGCATTTATAATTGTCGGTAATGATATACAAATTGAATCCCATTTTTCCAGAATACAAAATATATCTAAGTTCATAATAGGCACTCCAGTAAATTCGAAAAAAATTTAGCCTCTGTTTCATCGAAATATTATCGTGACACAAAGGTAACGACGTCAACCGGGACGCCACACCGATGCGTCTCTTCCGTGCCCTGTGTTGCGACAAAAAAACTGGCACCCACGGCAGGTGCCGCAGATGCCAGCGTATTTGGTCGCGGGGGAGAATTCCCCATCATAACTGCTCAGAGACGTACATCGGCGACACCACCTGTTGCTGCACTCTCAGGTCTATGTGCACACAGGGGCAGACGCACACAGCACACAACATGTGTAGACCCGCCGCTCCGTTCAACAAGAACATGAGTACGTCGCGCCACGTGCTTTTCGTATTTCCACTGTCGATGGTCATCGCTAGTCCTTTCGTGGATGATCGGTTTCCCGAGGGAGGGTTCTTGCTCGGCACCCCAAGATGAGATGCATCATCCACAAGTCATCCCGTCACGTCAAGCACATCTTGAAGGGTTTTTCAATATTAATTATTCAAAAAATTAGAATTCATGAGAAATCGAATTCACTACATTATTTTTTATTATTCTATTTTCTGATATTCCAATATTATGTTGTGCTGATTTATTTATTATAAATTGCAATTAATTTAGAATTATTGAATATCACGCCTATTAAGACCGGCACATAGATATTTTTATTAAACGAATATTTTTAAGTTTAATTCACCCCCCACCCATCAAATAATAAAAATTTTCTCGCCAATTATTTTTAATGTTAGCCATGCAGCACAAATCGGCAAAACCGCCAGTATTTCTCCCATCCACCGCCCCCCGCATGGCAGCCCGCCGGCGACAGGCGGTGTTCCGCGACGCGCGGGCATGTTTAACTTCCGGGGATGTGGCCGCAGCGGGAGAGCCCAGCCGATGACCAAAGCCTCGGATCTCGTCGTCCAATGTCTGGAGAATGAAGGCGTCGAATACGTCTTCGGTGTTCCGGGCGAAGAGAATCTCGACTTCCTCGACAGCCTGTCGCGGTCGGAGACCATCCGCCTGATCCTGACCCGGCACGAGCAGGCCGCCGGCTTCATGGCCGCCACCTATGGCCGCCACACCGGCAAGGCCGGGGTCTGCCTGTCGACGCTGGGCCCCGGCGCCACCAATCTGGTCACCGCCGCCGCCTATGCCCAGCTGGGCGGCATGCCGATGGTGATGCTGACCGGCCAGAAGCCGATCAAGAAGTCCAAGCAGGGCCGGTTCCAGATCCTGGACGTGGTCGACATGATGGGGCCGATCACCAAATTCACCCATCAGTTCGCCTCGGCCGACAACATCCCCTGGCGGATGCGCGAGGCCTTCCGGCTGGCGGAAGAGGAAAAGCCCGGCGCGGTGCATCTGGAACTGCCGGAAGACGTGGCGCGCGAGACCACCGACAGCCGGCCGGTGCCGGCCAGCCTGAAGCGCCGGCCGATCGCCGAGGCCAAGGCGATCAGCGCGGCGGTGCGCCGGCTGGAACAGGCGCGGTCGCCCATTCTGGTGATCGGCGGCGGCGCCAACCGCACCCAGACCAGCCGCATGCTGTCGCGTTTCGTGCAGAAGACCGGCATCCCCTTCGTCACCACCCAGCTGGGCAAGGGCGTGATCGACGAACGCAGCCCGCATTTCGTGGGCTGTGCGGCGCTGTCGGCCGGGGATTTCGTCCACCGGGCGCTGGATTCAGCCGATGTCATCGTCAATATCGGCCATGACGTGATCGAAAAGCCGCCCTTCTTCATGAAGCCGGGTGGCGCCGAGGTCATCCATGTCAACTTCCGCTCGGCGGAGGTCGACCCGGTCTATTTCCCACAGCTGGAAGTTGTGGGTGATATCGCGAATGCCCTCTGGCAGATCACCGAAGAGATCACCCCCAGCACCGCCTGGGATTTCGGGATGATGCACCGGGCCCGCGATGCCGGGGCGGAGAACGTGGCTCATGACGCGGTCGACATGCGCTATCCGGTCTATCCGCAGCATCTGGTGGGCATCGTGCGCGAGGTGATGCCGTCGGATGGCATCATCGCCCTCGACAACGGCGTCTATAAGTTGTGGTTTGCCCGTAATTATCGCGCGCATGAGCCGAATACGGTGCTGCTCGACAATGCGCTCGCCTCGATGGGGGCGGGGCTGCCCTCGGCCATGGCCTCGCGGCTGGTCTATCCCGAGCGCAAGATCATGGCGATCTGCGGCGATGGCGGGTTCATGATGAACAGCCAGGAGCTGGAAACCGCGGTGCGGCTGGGCATGCAGCTGGTGGTGCTGATCCTGAACGACAACGCCTATGGCATGATCCGCTGGAAGCAGGCGGATATGGGCTTCAAGGATTTCGGGCTGAGCTATGGCAACCCGGATTTCGTGGCCTATGCCCGCGCCTATGGCGCCCATGGCCACCGGGTGAGCGATACCGGCGAACTGCCGGCGCTGCTCCGCCACTGCCTGGAGGCGCCGGGGGTGCATGTCATCGACTGCCCGGTCGACTATTCCGAAAACGACCGGATCCTGAACCGCGAGCTGAAGCAGAAGGCGGCGGCGCTCTGACGTTGCAGCCGGTGACTGCGTCGCGCCCCGTGACGGGCCGGAAGGCGGGCGGCTGCGGAACCGCCCGCCTTCACCGTCGCCGGTTCAACGCCAGAGCCGGATCGCCTCGTGGAACACGAATGCCACGCAGAGCAGCATGCCCAGCTGCGTGATATCGTTGCCGCCAAGCGGCAGCATGGGAAGCCGATCCGGCACCATGCCCCGTCCCACCATCAGAACCAGATCCAGCAGCGTCGCGACCTGAAGCATCCTCATCTCCCCGCTCCTTCTTCCGGATAGTTGTCGTATGCTCACGTGAACGAGGATGACCCCGGTCACCTTCAGTTCAAACACACCCGGTTTCAGGAGTTTCAGTACGATGGTCGAAGATGCGCCGACCGGTGTTCCGCAGGCGCTGGATGCACTCGCGGCCGGCGGCGCCGGCCGAGGCCGGCGCTGGTCCGGCAGAGAGCTTGCGGCAGCGCTGGACGTCTCTGAAGGATCGCTCTCCGCCTATCGACGCGGCAAGGCCCCCATCCCCCAGGATCGGCTTCGGGCCCTGAAGGCCCTGTTCTTCCGCACGGAACAGGACAGAAACGCCTTCGCGGCGGAATACAGAGTGTTTCAGCTGGCGCTGGGCGAAATCTCGGCCCGCAACGATATTCTTCTGCCGGTATATTCGGCGCTGGACGTGTGGAAGCTGATGCTTCGCCCCCTTGAAGCCAATGTCGAGCGGCTGGTGGTTGAACCCGGCGATGTGGACGGCCGGCCCTATCTGACGGAAGAGCATCTGTCTTCGGCCCCCGTCACCCGCGAATTTTTTCTGCCCGTGCCCGAATGGTTCGCCGAATGGGCATCCCGGCCCGAGGCGGACGGGCTGCCGCGCTACGAGATCAACACGCCGGTCGATCTGGCCGGCGATCCGGCGCTTGGCGATTTCATCGCCCGCTGCGGCGTCCCGGATGTGATGACCATCATCCGGAACGAGGGCGACGCCTATGCCCGCAGCGTTCGTGCCGCCTATGAGAACCGGTTCGAAACCCATCCCCCCTACAACAAACGCAAGATCGGCCTGCAATCCTGGCGACAGCCGGTGCCACGACTGGCGGATGAGAGGGCCCATCTGTCGATCGGCGGTTTTGTGACCGACTATTTTACCCACAGGGTGATGCGACGGGTGATGGCCACGGCACGTGCGCGACATCCGCGGGCCTTTGCGCTGACGGATGGTTCCGCCGCGATGGCCGCAGGGCTGGATCTGGCCTATTACACGACATCGATCGGGATCAATGTGGTGGTCATCACCACACGCGGCGAACGTCGGCTGCACATGGTCCGCACCTCGGCCCGCCACGGCAATGCCAACCAACGCGGCCGGCTGCACATCACCGCCAACGAGGGGCTGAACGATCAGGATCTGGACAGCATCACCCGGCAGATCGACTTTTCCGGCTTTCTGAAGCGTGCACTGACGGAAGAGCTGGGTGTCCGACCCTCTGATCCGGCAGCGGCGGCGATGCAGGTGTCCTTTCTGGAATTCTCGATCGAGATGACCAATTTCGAGCCGTTCATCAGCTGTGTCGTGGAACTGCCGCTGACGGCGGCAGGCCTGCGGGAGGCGTTGCGCAGCCATGCCCGCGACGGGCGGCGGGAAATCGCCGAACTGGTCGACATTCCCGCCACGGCATCGGCCGTCATCGGCCTGCTGGTCGATCACCCTGAAGGAACCGGCGGCTTTACGAGCTTTTCGCTCAACATTCTGGACCTGGTGATCGAAAAGGGGCTCGTCACCTGACCCCGCCGGTCGGTTTCCGCCGATCAGCTGCCGGCTTTCGCCGCAGGGGGACGCAGTACGGGGGGGGGGACGCAGCAGGACGCCGGAGGCGACGGCAGGCGCCCCTGCCTTTATGGCAGGGCCATCCGCGCGGTACAGCCGGCACCGTCATACCGCCGCAGGTCGAAGCCTGACCGAGACCGCCAGTCCGGCCCCGCCGCTGCGATTGCCGATCTCGATCCGGCCGCCCTGCCCTTCGACCAGGCGGCGGGCGATATCGAGCCCCATGCCGGAACTGCCGCCGCCCACCGCCGGTGCGGCCCCACGGCCCAGAATGGCATCGCCGCCATCGCCCAGCCGGTCCGGGGCGACACCGGGGCCGGTGTCCAGAACCGCAAAGCCCGGCCGGTCCGGGCCGCGGGCGATGTCGAGCCGCACCGTGCCGCCGGCCGGGGTGTATTTGATCGCATTGGCCAGCAGATTGACCGCCACCTGCTGCACGGTGGCGGCATCCGCCTCGGCCGTTACCGGCTCTGCCGTCAGCCCGTCTTCCAGCCGGATGCCGGCTTCGAGCGACAGCCCGTGAACCAGGCGCAGCGCCGCCGCCAGCGGCTGGCGAAGATCGATGACCTGGGGCCGCGGCCCCTCGGCGCCGCGCGGCCGCGCCAGCAGCCGGTTGACCAGGCCCAGCATCCAGCGCCCGGCCTCTTCGATCGATCCGGCCCAGGCGCGGGGTTCCTGCGGCAGGCGCTGGTCGGCCGCGATCAGCGCGGCATAGCCCATGGTGGAACAGAGGGGGGTGCGCAGCTCGTGCGCCAGTTCCTGCACCGCCTGGCCGGGTGTTGCGGCCATGTCGACCAGCCGGGTCTGGACGCGCACCGCCAGATCCATCTGTTCGCGCAGATGATTATTGGCGGCCAGCAGTTGCAGGCGTTCGGCAACCAGGGCGGCATGGGCTTCCAGCATGCGCGTCTGCCGGTCGTCGAGCCCGTCGGGGCGGGGTTCCGGGTCGATCACGCACAGCGTGCCGAGCGCGATGCCGTCGCCCAGCCGGATGGGTGCCCCGGCATAGAAGCGGATGAAGGGCGGCCCCACCACCAGCGGATTGCCGGCGAAGCGCGGATCCTGCGCGGCATCGGGCACTTCCAGCACCGTGGGGGCGGCAAGCGCATGATCGCAGAAGGCCCAGTCGCGCGGGGTTTCGGTGGCATCCAGCCCGTGCCGGGCCTTGAACCACTGCCGGTCGGTGTCGATCAGCGAAACCAGCGCGATCGGCGCCCGGCAAAGGTCGGAGACGATGTCGACGATCCGGTCGAAGCCGGGTTCGGGCGGGGTGTCGAGCACGCCAAGCCGGTCGAGATGTGCCATGCGCCTGCGTTCACGCGCCGGATCGCGCCCGGCCGGCGTGAAGGTCTTGCCGATGGTCCCCGATTTACCCGTGTCAGCCTTTGTCACGATCCGCATCCTCGATGCATCGACCCGTTTTGACAGATGCATCTTGCCACGGTTGATTGAAGGAAGTCTTAAATGCGATGCATCTTTCAGAGCCCCCGACGGATCCTGCGCAGCGCCGCCAGGCTGCCGTCCAGCGCGGTGAGCAGGGCGGCACGGGCCGCCGGCTCGTCACCCCCGGCACCCGGCGCCGCCGCCTCCAGCCTGCGGGCGGCGGCACGCAGCGCCGTCAGATCTACGACATCGGGCAGGCCGCGGATGGCATGAAGGCTGCGGCGCAGCTCTTCGGCCGACCCGCCGGCCAGGCGGGGCGCCAGATCCAGCAGGAAGGTCTGCAGGCTGTCGCGCGCCGCCAGGGCCGCATCGGGGCCGAGGTTTGCGACCAGCGCCGCGAAGACCGGATCGGGCGTCGGCGCCGGTGGTGGCAGGGATGACGGCACGGGAGACGGCACGGGACTGGCCGCCACCTGCTGCACCGCCGCGGCCAGGGCCACCGGGTCGATCGGCTTGGCCAGATGGCGCTGCATGCCGGCAGCCAGACAGGCATCGACATCCTCGGGAAAGGCATTGGCGGTGAGCGCGATCACCGGGACGGTGTCGGCGCCGGGCACCGCGCCGCGGCGGATCTCTCGTGTGGCGGCAAGACCGTCCATCCGCGGCATCTGCATGTCCATCAACACCAGATCGATATCCGGCACAGCGGCCAGCCGCGCCAGCGCCTCGATGCCGTCCGCGGCCTGAACCACCCGGTGGCCCAGCGCTTCCAGCATCGCCCGGATCAGGATCTGGTTGGCGGGGGTGTCTTCGACCAGCAGGATTTTCAGCAGGCGACCAGAGGGAGGGGGGCCGGAGGGGGTGGGCGCGTCGGCGGCCTGGCCGACCGCGGGTGCCACGGGGGCGGCTGCCGGTACGAGCGGCAGATCGACATCGAAACAGGTGCCGGCGGTGGCACCGTCGCCGACCGTGATCCGGCCACCCATCGCCTCGGCCAGCAGCTTGCAGATATAAAGCCCCAGCCCGGCCCCGCCCTGCGCCCGGGCGGGCTGCCCGGCCAGACCCGCGCCGGTGACGAAGGGCCGGAACAGCCGGTCGCGCAGCAGGGCCGGAATGCCGGGGCCGGTATCGCAGACATGGATCTGAAGGCGCGGCGGCCGGCCGCCCCCCACCTCCCGCGGGGCGATGTGCAGCCGCACCGTCCCTTGCGCGGTGTATTTGACCGCATTGCCGACCAGATTGGCCATCAGCTGACGCAGGCGATCGGGGTCGCCGGTCACCCGGGCCGGCAGATCGGGCGCCAGATCCGCGATGACGGCGATCGCCGGGCGCGCCGGCCCCGCGGCAGGGCCGGTCACGAGACCGGAGCGGGCGGCCTCGACGACGCTTGTCGCAAGCGCCACGAGATCGACCGGCTCGGAGCGGAGCGTCATCCCGCCCGCCTCGATCCGGGCGGCATCCAGAACGTCGTCGACGATCCGGCGCAGCGCCGCCCCGGCCTCGGCCTGACGGTCCAGCAGCCGGCGCTGATCGGCGCTCAACGCGGTGCGGGCAAGCAGCTCGCCGAACCCCAGAACCCCGGCGAGCGGGGTGCGCAGTTCATGGCTCATCACCGCCAGCCGCATGGCGCGTTCATCGCGCTCGGCCGCCGCCTCTTCCGCCGCCCGGCGCAGCAGCTCCGCCTCGGCCGCCGCCGCCCGGGCGCGTTTGCGGCGGTCGCGGCCGATGCCGCGCGCGGCCAGCAGGATGGCCGCGACCAGCGCCACGCCGCCCAGCAGATAGAGCATGATCATGACGCGGGCATAGGGGGCGGCGGCGATCCTGGCAGGCACGACCACGGCCAGGTTCCAGCCGGTCCCGACGATCGGCGTGATCTGGGCCATCACCGGGCCGTCGCGGCCCTGCCCCGCCGTCACCTGACCCGGGTCCGCCCCGCCCCGCACCTCGGTCACCGCCTGACGGAAGCCTTCGGGCGCGCGGCTGCCGATGGTCTCCTGTGCCCGCACCGAGCGGCCGATGGTGATGTCGTCGGCATCGGCCAGCGCCAGAAACCAGCCCTCGGGCAGGCTTTGCAGCACCAGAAGGTCGCTGAACAGGCCGGGCCGGACCAGGGCGGTCAGCAGGAAGACCACCTCTCCGCCCCGCAGCGCCGGCACGCGGATCGGAATATGGCCGTCGATGAAATTGCCGACCACCGGGCGACCGCCGGTCACCGCGGCGACGGCGTCGGCGGGATCGGGATCGGGCGGCAGCGCCTCTCCGTCGACCCGTCTGAGATCGATGGTGGGGCGCAGGTCCATGGTCGTCGGTCCGGCCGGGTATGTCACCTCGGTCAGGATCAGGCTGGCCCATTCGGGGTGGCGGTCGTAGAGGCGCTGCATCTCCAGCCGGATGGCCGGCAGGTCGCGGCGGTCCAGCGCCTCGCTGACCGCAAGGGCGGTCAAGCCGTCGATCTGATGCTGAACCTCGTGGCGGATCGAGGCGGCGGCATTGGCGGCGGCGGCGGTGATGTCGGCGGCAAGCCGGTCGGCCCGCTCGGCACGAAGCATCAGCACCACGGCGATCGCAAACGCCGCCAGCGGCAGCAGCGACACGATCGCCGCCAGCGGCACCGATGGCCGCCAGCGGCCGGCCCCCGCCATCCCGATACCCGCGTCTGCCATGAACGCCCCCTCCGGACCCGTCTTGCGGCCCGTGACCGGGCCCTTCAGAGCCGAAGGATACGCTGTGATTGCCAATAAAATATTGACGGTATTGCGGGCGTGGGCGTGCGGCCCTCGTCAGACGCGGTCGGAATAGCGGTCGAAGGCGGTGACCCGGCGCACCGGCAGGTCCAGCTCGGCGCGGCGATAGATTTCGGTGCGCAGGAAGGTCATCTCGGCCTCCAGCTCCGCCTCGGGCACGTCGCGCCACCAGGCCTTGGGCTGGCCGTCGGAGCCGTCGTTCCAGCGATAGCCGCGGGCCTTCAGGGCATCCTTCATGTCGAAGGGGCTGCCTTCGGCGCGGATGCGCATCGTCGCCTGGCGGGCCCCCGCCAGCAGCGCACCGAGCGCGGTCACCCCCGCCACCGCCAGCGGCCGGGCCAGAACCTCCAGCAGGGCGCGGCAGTCTTCCGCCGCCCGGTGGCCGTCGTGGAACAGCCCGGCCTTGCCCAGAAGATAGCCGAGTTTGGTGCCCTCCACGCCCTCGGCCGCCCAGTCGATGCCGGTCTGGGAACAGGCCCAGGCCTTCACCCGGAAGATCTCCCAGACATGTTCGACGAATTTGCGGTCGAAGGCGGCGTTATGGGCGATGACCACCGAGGCGGCATCGGCAAAACCCGCCACCTCCACCGGGTCGATCGCCTGGCCCGCCACCATCTCGTCGGTGATGCCGGTCAGTTTCGTGATCTCGGGCGGGATGGGCATGCCCGGATCCTGGAACCCCGAATAGGCGCCGGTCACCCGGAACACCGTGCCGCCGGGTTCGAATTCGAAGGCGATCATGCCGAGTTCGATGATCCGGTCCTTCGCATGGTCCAGGCCGGTGGTCTCGACATCCAGGATCAGGCCGTTGCGCACCTCGCCGCGGCGCTGGAACTCCCCCTTCTCGCCGGCGGTGGAGAACCACTCCCGCGGCTCGATCCGCCGCAGGATGCGATAATCGCCCGAGGCTTCCAGCTTCCGCGCCATGGCCTCCAGCTCGGCACGGGCGCGGGGGCTGCGGGGGCGGACGGGGGCGGTCATGGCAGTCTCCGGATCACTTGTACCAGGCCAGCTGTTCCGAGGTGGCGACCAGCGTGCCGCCGGGCGCCCAGAGCGTCACCTGCTGGTCGAAGAAACCGTCATGGACCCGGCGGGCGATGGCTTCCAGCAGCAGGAACTGCCCCGCCAGCCCGTCCAGCACCTCGGGCCGGGCATGGATATAGGTCGACAGCGTGACGGTCGAAATCGGCCGCGGGCCGCGGTCGAGCACGAAAACCCGGGGATAGATCGCATCGGCGAGGCCGGCCACCACCGCGGCATCCACCGCGCCCGCGGGTTCCCCTTCGACCAGGGCATGGCGCAGCCAGACCAGGCTGCGGCTGGTATCGGCGCCGGTGAAGGGCGGGCCCTGAACGATCCGCATTTCATAGGCCGAAAACCAGGGCGGCAGGCTCCGATGGGCGTGGCGGGGCGCGTCTTCCGGCGCCACGGCCGCGGGCATCGCGAAGCGGGGCTCGGTGAAATCGCCGGTGTCGCGGCGGGCGGCGGCGGTGAAATTGCCGCGTGCGGCGATGGCGCCGTCCTGGATCAGATCCACCTGCCAGAACGACACCGACCGGCCGACGCGTGCCGGCGAGGTGACGATGGTGAACGGCCCTTCGGCGATGGCGCCCATGAACTGGGTCTGGGTGGCGACGATGCCGGCGCCGGGGCCCGCCTCGGCCAGCCAGCCGGCGGCGGCACGCTCGGCGGCGCGGGTCAGCACCGCGGCGATCCAGCCGCCGAAGGGGCCGATCATGTTCCGCCAGACCGGGTCGGTGCGGCCCGACCAGACGCGGACGCCGTCCGCCCTCTCCTCCACCGGCTCGATCGCGAGGGATCCACAGAAGGCATCGGGGCGGCTGGTGGTCATGAGGCGTGTCTCCGGTCAGCGGCGCGTCGATGCGGGCCGTCGTTTTCTTGGGGTCGGGGTCTCTTTATCACGTCCGGCCGTCCTGCGGCAGTGCGGCGTTGATGCGGCCGCAGCGCAAACCGCGGCTTGCATCTGAGAGTGATTATCAATATCACTTAACAATCGCGCCTCGTCGCAGGGAATCCGTCCGATGTTCGCAGATCTCGCCCCCGCCTTCAGCGGCCCGTTCGACCGGTTCAGTAAATCGGTGGTCGGCCCCGAAGACCCGCGGCCGGCGCTCAGCATCCGGGCCCTGACCTCCGACCCCGAGGCGCTGGTCGAAAAGATGCTGCGCCGGCTGGCACCCGAGGCATCGACCCCGCAATCCCGGCGCGGCGCCGCCTCGCTCTGGACCCAGTTCTATTTCGCCCTGGTCGGCGTGCCGGTGGTGCTGGCGGCGATGCGCGGCCGACGCCGGCTGCCGGTCGGGCTGGACGAGATGGCGGTGGTGATCGGCGAGAACGGCCTGCCGGCGGCGCTGAAACTGCCGGCCGCGGGCACCCCCCAGCCCGACCGCGACCCGCGCGCGGCGATGGAGGCGCTGATCACCGATCATTACGTGCCGGCGGTGACCGCGATGAGCCGGGCCGGCCGGCTGGCGCCACGGCTGCTGTGGTGCAATGCCGCCGTCCGCCTGGTCTGGGCGATGGAGGCCGCAGCCGAGGCCGAGCCCGAGGACACCGACCTGGCCGATATCGCAGCCGCCGCCCGACAGGCGGTGATCGCCTCCCCCGACCTCAGCTGCGGCGCCGCCAACCCGATGTTCGACATGCTGCTTTCGCCCAAACCGGAGTCCGGCTCCAGCTATACCCGCAAGGTCTGCTGCCTGCGCTATATGATGCCGGGGGTGGCCGATTGCGGCGAAACCTGCCCGCTGCCGCCCTGTCGGGGGAGTTGAGTGGCCGCGCCGGCATCGGCAGAGACGGTACCGCAGCATGAAGTTTCGATGACACCCGGGACCAGGCTGCTGCGGGCTCTTGGATCGGGCCCCGCGCGGGCGTATGAGGGCGGCGGTCCTGCCCTGCCCGCCTTTCCGGAGCCCCGCCCATGGCCCGCCGACCCCTGCCTGCCGACCGCCCGAAACTTGCCGAAACCGTGATCGACGACACCGCCAGCCTGCGCGAGGTGGTGCTGGGCCAGTGCTGCGAAGTCCTGGCGCGATCGGCGCTCGAATACTGCACGATCGGCGATTACAGCTATCTGGGGCCCGATTGCATGGTGGCGGATGCCGAAATCGGCCGGTTCTGCGCCATTGCGGCCCGGGTCCGGATCGGCGCGCCCAACCATCCGATGGACCGGCCCAGCCTGCACCGCTTCACCTATTGCCCGGAATATTACGACGCAGGCGCCAGCCGCGATGCCGGCTTCTTCGCCGATCGCCGGGCCGACCAGGTCCGCATCGGCCATGATGTCTGGATCGGCCATGGCGTGACCGTGTTGCCGGGGGTGACGGTGGGCGACGGTGCGGTGCTGGCGGCGGGCGCCGTGGTCACGAAGGACGTCGCCCCCTATACCATCGTCGGCGGCGTGCCGGCGAAGCCGCTCCGCGAACGCTTTTCCCGCGAGATCGCGGCCCGGCTCGCCCGGATCGCCTGGTGGAACTGGCCCTTCGCGGTGATCCTGGAGCGGCTGGAGGATTTCCGCTCGGGGGATATCGAGGGGTTCTGTGCGCGGTGGGATCCGGTGGTGGCGCCGGACCAGCCCCTCAACCCGTCGGCATCGTAACCCGCACCCGCAGCCCCTGCGGGGTGTTGTCGGCCAGGTCCAGGCTGCCGCGATGGGCCTGGACGATTTCGGCGACGATGGCGAGGCCCAGGCCGAAG
>MDTG01189470.1_pt1 | contig 33312 bp, 34 predicted proteins | sample 811421 | NCBI WGS metagenome assembly MDTG01 (sample SAMN05326645, study PRJNA326480) | marine metagenome | isolation source: seawater | place: Pacific Ocean: South East | collected 2011
AGGTTCAGCAGGTTCAGCAGGTTCAGCAGGTTCAGCAGGTTCAGCAGGTTCAGCAGGTTCAGCAGGTTCAGCAGGTTCAAAAGTTGAAATCGGCACTGTATGACGTTGTAAGCGTTGCAATAGTCTGACGGTCTTGAAACTATTATAAGGGTATAGAAGTCGTGCTGTGCGTGCGCGTGCTGTGCGGTGCGCCACGTTCGCAGGGGGTGTGCCCCTATGTAGGTTCTTCAAAATCACCTTTCAGCGTGGGGGTGCGCGGAAGCGCGGTGCGCACAGACTCAGAAAAATATTCTACTGTAGACCCTTGTAATGCTCTTGTCAATAATGTGACCGTTAGTATTGTCAGGGTCTGCTAGGTACGCTATAGTACCCCCTATAACGTTAGTAATAGCTGGCAAAAAGGAATCCTATGCCCCCTAAGATGCGGCCTGAAAAAAAACCAACTGCTGAACAATTAGCTGGTGGGCTACAGCGTGAAATTCAGAGTAAAACCAATCAGTTTGGTAAGAAGAAGGGTAAGCTAATCGGTGGTGCTGAACTGGCAGAACTGTTGGGTATTGAAACCGCAACGTTAGCAGCTTGGCGTGACGCTGGTTGTCCTTGCTTACCTGACCCACGTGGCAGGGGTAAATTCCTGTACGACTCAGGTACTGTTATGCGTTGGAAGTATCAACAGGATATGGACGAAGTATCTGAGATATTTGAAGCAACGAAACCGCAGCTAGACGATGCAATAGAAGCACGTGAAGCTGACCGCAGGTTGAAAGTTGCTAAAGCGCTACGTGAAGAACTACTACTTGCGAACGAACAAAAACTGCTTGCCAACATTGAAGACCTTATGGTGAATTTCGCCAGTGCAGCAGGTCATGTTCGCGCAACGTTAATGTCATGGAAATCTCGACTACCGGGATTGCTGGCACATAAAGACGACGATTACATTGCTAAGAAATTAGACGTTGAAATTGAAGACGTGTTGAAATCGTTGGTTGAGTACCAGCACAGATATGAAGGTGATGAATAACTATGTCAGGGGGTGACCGTTTTCGTGGCAAGCTGTCACCGCAACAGCTTGACATTGTGATCAGATTAATTGGCTTTCGCAGCAAGCGTGTGAAAAAGTACTTACCCATGTATTTTGTACAAGGAATCATTGTCGCAGACATTGCAGCGTACACAGGGTTTGACATTAGTAACATACACCGTGACGTGACCAAGGTGGCACGTGTACTGAACTTCGTTGAACTATACAACGATTATGAGCAGTTAAAATGAACAACAGTTTAGTGATGTGAAAACTAACAACAGTAAAGTGAATTAATCAAATGGGTGTACAGAAGTCAATTAACGATATTGATATTTTGCAGACGTGTGACGTTGCAAAGCAAAGTATCGAAGAATACTTGAACAACATTTTCAGCACTGAGTTCAAGCCACCACCGAAGATGAACTTGGTAGAATGGGCTGACACGTATCGTAAGCTACCTGATAACAGTGCTGAACCGGGTCAATGGAAAACAGACCGTGTACCACCTGCACGCGACCCAATGCTTGCCATAAGCAACCCGGATGTTCAAGAAATAACGGTAATGTCTTGCATCCAGTTATTGAAAACCGAACTGATGCTGAACACAGCCCTGTACTTCATACACCAAGAACCTTCACCAATCATGTACGTTGCGCCTAAGAAGGAAATCGCAGAAGCATGGTCGAAGGAACGTTTCAGCAAGTCAGCCAACGCGATAACAGAAATTAAAGAACTAATGTCGCACAACAGGCGTGACCAAGGTAATACGATACTGCAAAAGCAGTACCCCGGTGGTCAGCTATCCATTGTATCTGCACGTAACCCTGACGACTTGGCAATGCGTGCCTGTCGTATCATGCTGTTTGACGAATGTGACAAGTACCCTGCTAACGTTGGTTCTGGTGACGGTGGTTCTGGTGGTGAGGGTGACCCTATTGCGGTAGGTTGGGGTCGTGCTACAACGTTCGGCAGACGTGCCAAGAAAATCACTGCGTGTTCACCTACAACACAGGGTCGTTCGCGTATTGAAAAAGAATACCTATCTGGCTCACAACATACGTACCACCAGCCGTGCCCTAAGTGCAATCACTCTAAAGAATTGTCGTGGGATGATGTTGTAATTCCAGTAGATAAAGATTCTGGTGAGTACCTACCTGATGAAGCGTACATTGCCTGTTCTGAGTGTGGGCACAAGTGGTCAGAAGGTGACCGTATTCAATCCATCGACAAGGGTTTTTACAAGGCTAAACGTCCTCACGTTAAACGCCATTTGTCGTACAAAGTGACCAGCCTTGCCAGCCCATTTACACCAGTCGTAACGTTAGCGAATGAGTTCGTTGACGCGATAGGTGACAATAACCTGCTTAAAGCTTTCTACAACACGCGTATGGCACGTACATGGAAGGAACAAGGTGAACAGCCTGAGTGGGAAGAAGTTTACGACAGACGCGAAAACTACAAGATTGGTGTTGTACCCGAAGGTGGTCTTATGCTCACTATGGGTATGGACGTTCAAAAAGCTGGTGTGTACTACGAAGTGGTGGCCTATGGTCGCAGACGCATAAGCTGGTCAGTAGACAAAGGCTACCTTGCTGGTGACATTGAGGAAGAAGGGTTTCGCGATCAGGTTAAAGAACTGTGGTCAACGATATACAAAAATCACAAAGGTATTGATATGCCCTGTGAGATTATCAACGTTGACTCAGGCTATAAGACCAATGCCGTTTACTCACTAGTGCGTGAGTACGGTGACCCACGTGTTCGCGCTGTTAAAGGTGACAAAGAAGGTCGTTTGACCAGCAGTGTAGGTACACCAACACCAGTAGATATTGACTATATGGGTAAACGTATTTCACGTGGCCTGATGTTGTGGCACGTTGGTTCTGGTGTGTTGAAAGACCAATTCTATAGCTGGTTAGGGTTGAAGAAGCCTACCGAAGAAAAGCTGAAAGCTGGTGGTCGTTTCCCTTCCGGGTACTGTCATTTCCCTGAGTACGATGAAGAATTTTTCAAGCAGATTACCGCAGAACAAAAGGTCATAACCACCAACAAGAAAGGGTTCGAAGTGTTTGCGTGGGAAAAGACCCGGAAGGACAACCACTTCTTAGACTGTCGTAACTATGCACGTGCAGGTGCTACAATGTTACAGATAGACCGTATGCGTGATGAAGATTGGGATTTAAGGGAATCAATGTTCGAAGGGGCTGTTACGGTTGACTCTGATAACAGTACCAACGATACTACACAAAATACCAGACCTACTACGCGCAAGCGCAGACGCAGTAACTGGCTAAACAATTAAACGGGGGTAACTAATGGCTACGTTCACTAAAGCTGAAATAGCGGAAGCTAAGAAGCGATTACTACAGAACGTACTTCGTGTTCGTGAAGGTAATACGTGGGTGGAGTACGGCAGTGCTAAAGAATTGCGTCAGGCTATAATTGACGCAGAAGCTGACGTTGAAGGAAGCAACAAGCCACGCGGTACACGCATGGTAACAGTAGGTTCGGGGTACAATTAATATGAACGTATTAGACAGTGTAATAGGTTATTTCAGCCCTAGTGCTGGCCTAGACCGTATGCGTAAGCGTATGGCAATGGACGCGGTACGTGATTACAACGCAGCTACTACGGGTAGACGCAGAGGTAATCTAAGAAACCGTAACACCAACGCTAGTTCTGAGGTAGGACGGTTCGCTAAACGACTGTCAGGTGTGAGTCAGGAACTGGTACGCAACAACCCACTTGCGCAACGTATCAAGATGATATACGCAAGTAATATTGTGGGTCAGGGTATCAGTGCTGACATTACCAGCCCCAACACACGTGTAGCAGAAGATTTTACAAAATACTTCGAAGATTGGGCAAACTCTACAGCCTGTGACTTCGACGGTCATAACACATTGTCAGGTCTTTTATGGCTACTGGCTGCGACTGTTGTTGAAAGTGGTGGATGCTTCGTGCGCTTCCATATCAATGCAGCCCTACGTGTACCTTTACAGCTACAGTTAATTGAACAGACATACCTTGACCCTACACAAGACAAGAACACTGACGACAAGCTTGTTATCAACGGTGTACAGTATGATAAAAGTGGTCAGATTGAAGGTTACTGGATTGACATAGACCCGTCAGGTACTAACCAGCGCGGCACAAGTAACACCAAGTTCTACAGAAAAGATACTGAGATTCTACACGTGTTCAGGCGTGAACGTCCGGGTCAACACTTAGGTATTTCTTGGTTGGCACAGATTGCTACACACCTTGACCGATATGATACCCTTCAAGACGCTAAAGTTATGCAGCAACAAATCGCTGCGTGCCTTGCTGTGCTTATTGAAGACGCACCTACCCCGATGGGTAATAAGACCGACAACCCGGTAATTGATAAGATTGAACCGGGCATGATTGAGTATGTACCGTCAGGTTCTAATGCCAAGGTCATTACACCACCACGTGCTGACGACTCACAAGCGTTCATAGTAGAGTTAAAGGGCGATATGGCTGTAGGTGCAGGTTTGAACTATCAACAGCTTACAGGCGATTACAGCAAGTTTAATTTCGCTTCTGGTCGAATGGGCTTGATTGAGTTCAATAGATACCTTGATGGTATTCAGCAGTTCATGTTAGTGCCTCAACTCAACAAGATTATGGCTAAGTTGTTTGGTTTGTATCAAGTTGACCGTGGTACTAACACCACTATAAAAACTGAATGGGTTTTCCCACCACGTGCTACAGTTAACCCTAAAGAGGAAGTTGAAACTGAGGTGATGAAAGTGCGTTCGGCATTGTCTACACCACAAGTAGCAGCGAAGAAGTTTGGCACGAAGCTTGAAAAGGTAGTTGAAAGCTGGCTTGCAGCTTATGAACTAATGGGTAATTTACCATTCGACATAAGACCTGATAAATTTAGCGCAGCAGGTAATCAACTTGACCAGAATGACGCTGCGAGTAGTAACAACACTGGCAACAGCGACGAATCGGGTGAAAGTAGTACCGAAAATAACGATTCTGATTAACAGAATTAACTATTTATTTGGCGCACACTTGTTGAACTTGTAACGTTAGGATATTACTATTACTGTAGTATTTTAGGGTTATAGAGAGTGTGCGCAGGGCTATGGGAACTGAACACGTGGACGCAATAGCAGAAAAGCGACTGTTTGCTGATGTTGAGTTAATAAAACAACAGCAAGCGCACACCGATAAAGGTGTTACGGATTTACTGACTAAATTTGTTGAACACAGTAAGACAACTAATGAGCATTTGAGTAGTCTTGCTCTATCGACGCAAGAATTGGTAATTGAAAGTCGTACTGCAAACAAGCGTATTGATGATGTGGAAGAAACACTTAGTGCACACGTCAATCGTTGTGAAAATGATTTTCGAACGTTAGGGAAGCGTGTTGTAGAACTTGAAAACTTCAAGCTACGAGTTGAAACGGAAAAGCAAACCACTGAAAAGCAGCGTAAGTGGTGGTCTGATAACTGGCATAAGATTTTTACTGTTGCAGTGGTAATGATACCCGTAATAGTTGCTATATACCAACTGGTGAAAAATGATACCTAAACTTTACATTCGACTTGGTTTGATTGCTGGCGTTTTACTGTTGGTATGGTACACTTACAACCAAGGTGTTGAAGCAGGTGTTAACCGTGCAACAGCTAAGTATGCTGAAAGTCAAGACAAAGCGATTGCAAAGTATCAAGCTGACGTTAGGCAGACGGCGGATGATTACCGCCGTGACCTGCTTGCCATAAGGCGTGAGTATGAAGCGGAAATTGCGAAGCAATCTGAGCAAGCGAAAGACTTGGCGCGTCAGATTGCAGAAGCAAACACCGCAGAAGCCGAAGTGAGAGAGGGTATAAAGTATGTACAAACTGAGGGTGTTGGCATTGGTAATGACGCTTATAGGCTGTACCAGCGTACCAGACAGATCATACGTGACCCCCGAAATCCCAACGTTAGAAAGACCACAGAACAAACTACCCCCGATAAGTAGAAACCTACTTATACCTTGCTTTGACGACCTCATGCCTGTTGAAGCGAAAACCGATTCAATTAAAGACATACTTGACGCTGACGCAACAACGTTCAGTCGTGTACAGCAGTGTTACCTTCGCCAGTACAACCTTATCAATGAGGTACTAAGACGTGAAGGAACTGATAATTAAAGTGTGGTCTGCCATGTTCGGGCTATACTTTCAACAGCCAATTACCAAAACGTTGCAAGAGTTCAATGTAATACCTATAGCTGCACTGGTATACTGTGCGTGGGTGTGCGAACGCATAATAAATTTATTAACCCTTGCAACCAATACAGGTAATGACTTAGGATTAGGACTTGCAACAGTATATTTAGGGTTTTTAGGCACAGTGGTCGCAGCTTTCATCCGGGCAGCAATGGATATTCGGGCGAATCGTAAGGACTAACGTTGTGTGTCTGACCAATTGTTGTTATATTTTGGGTAACGGTTATAAGGCTTAACGTTATGAAGAAAAAAACTGAAAGCAACAATCAGGTGCGGAAAGCAACATTACCAATGATGCAGACACGTGCAGCATTGCGACCTGACACTGTTGACGAAGAAAACCGTAGTGTGGAGATATGTTTTACTACTGGCGAACGCGGATTGCGTAAACCGTGGTTTGACGACCCGTACTATGAAGAACTTGAAATATCGTCAGAAGCGATTCGTGCAGAACGTTTAGACAAAGGCTTGTCTGTAATTGACAGCCACCGGGTTTACGCTGGTATAGAAGGTGTTTTCGGCATTACTTCTGATTGGCGAATTGAAGGGTCTGAACTTATCGGCACTGTAACGTTTGCAGACGATGAAGAAAGCATGAAGGTATTTCGCAAAGTCGCTTCTGGCGTTTTGCGGCATGTATCATTGGGATACCAGATTCACCGCATGATGCGTGTTGGTGAAGAAGATGGAATTCCGGTGTACCGTGCAATTGATTGGTCACCTACTGAACTGTCAATTGTTCCTGTTTCGTTTGAAACAACTAACGGTGTACGTTCGGGTGAACAGCACCAAACTTATGATTGTATAATTGAGGGAGAAGACGAAATGCGCTTCGGAAAAAACAAGCACGTTAAACGTTCACCTGAACAAGACGCTAGTGCACCTAAAGGTGGTGCAGGTGGCGCAGTAGTTGATGGTGGCGAACAGAATCGTGGGAATGGTCAAGATGCACCTGCACCAGCGGCAGCACCTGCACCTACACCAGCACCACAGGTAAACGAAAACGAGATTCGCAGTAATCTTAATCAGTACATTGACGCAGCACGTCACGCTGGCTTCGACATTGAACACGCAACACGTGCGTTCACTGCTGGTACTAATATTAACGAATATCGTAGAACGTTAATTGAAGAACTAGGCCAACGTTCACAACAGAACGCACCTAACGTACCGATGGTTGACGATCAGCGCCAAGACCATTCAGAAGCCAAGCGTGAAGACTTCGCTAACGCGATTCGTGCACGTGTAACTGGTGACTTCTCAGGTCTTGATGATAAGTCACGTACATTCGCGCAAATGCCGATGATGGAAGCTGCACGTCATTACATGATGATGAACGGGCAACGTGACGTACTAGGTATGTCTGGTTTGAACTTCGCTAAACGTGCGTTGCAGACCACCAGCGACCTACCGTTAATCCTAGAAAACGTGATGAACAAAGAATTGCTACAAGCGTATGAAGAAACGCAACGTACATTCTTACCTATCGCACGTCGAACTACTGTGAATGACTTCCGTGAGAAGAACACCTATAAGATGGGTGACGCACCTAACCTACTACCGCTAGGTGAAAACGGTGAGTACCAATACGGTAAATTCTCAGAAAGTAAAGAAAGCTACCGTCTGTCAACTTATGCGCGTAAGATTGGTTTCACACGCCAGATGATGATTAACGACGACCTTTCTGCACTTTCACGTTTCCCACAATTGTTCGGTGGTGCAGCGTCACGTTTAGAATCTGACATTGTTTGGGGTCTTATCCTGAACTATGACTTCATTCGTAACAAAGCGGCAAACCACAAGCTATCTGACGGTCAAGCGCTGTACAGTGGTGCACACAACAACACCATTAGCACGGCACTAAGCACTGACGGTCTATCAGACCTACGTAAACTAGGTCGTAAGCAGAAGACACTTGACGGTAACTTTATGAACGTTCAGTACAACGTTCTGGCTGTTGGTGAAGACCTAGAAACTACTGCACAGCAGATTCTTAACGGTCTAATCATGGCGCAGCAAACAAGCAACGTGAACGTCTTCCGTGAAAGCATGGACTTGATTGTTGAACCACGCATTGCTGCGGTTGCAGGTGGCGCGACAGCGTTCTACGGATTCTCTAACGCGATTCGCGCTATTGAGTACGCTTACTTGGCAGGTAACGAAGGTCTTTATACTGAAATCGTTGAATCGACTGACATTGATGGTACTACCATCCTTGCACGTCACGACTTCGGTGCAGGTTACGAAGACTTCCGTGGTACTGCGAAATCAACTGGTGCGTAAGGCTTCGGCCTTACCCCTTTTCTAGCTTAATTTGAGGACAAAGAAAATGGCTAAGAATTGTGTTCGACACCCTGCCGATAACGTACCTTTCACTGCACCTTCTGGTGGTGTTGTGTCAGGTGTACCGTTACTAATCGGTGCATTTTTTGTAGTACCTTCTATCGACGCAGAAGAAGGTGAATTATTTGAAGGTCAGCTTACAGGTGAGTGGGAATTCACCAAGGCTACAGCAGACGTTGTAACCGAAGGTCAAGCTGCATACTTCGACGGTACTGTAGTAACTACTGCTGATACTGGAAACACCTTAATCGGTGCTTTCACAGAAGCACGTGCAAACGGTGACACGCTTGCACACGTTCGGTTGAACGGCATTGCAGTCGTTTAAGCAAATCGCTAAGGCAGCGGCAAGGGTAGTTAACTCTACTCTTGGCGTGCCTTGCACTTACACCCTGTACGATGATACTGCTAACCCACTAGCAGACGTTCAAATCATCATCGACAAAAACACCCCGGTAAAAGACGGTATTGGTAACATTCTTGGTTATGAAGTAGTTGCCAGTGTAGAAAAAGATGCACTACCACGTAAGCCCATGCAACGTGATACATTCCTAGATGATGAAGGTAATGTGTGGCACGTTGGCGGCATTCGTGAGGAAACATTAGCTAAGTGGTATTTTTCCGTTCAAGGACGTTAAATTATGGCACGATTTACACCCGATCAAATGGGTGCACTTGCTGATAAGATTAAGGCAAATGACACTACCATAAATCGTGCAGCTTCACTTGCGATAAATAAGACCGTAACCTTCGCTAAAGATTTATCAGTGTCTGAGATACTACGCACAGTGAATCTACAGCAGAGCTACGTTAGGCGTAACCTTAAAACTGCTAAACGTGCCAGCCCTAACGACTTGTCAGCCATTATACGGGCAAATACACGTGAAACCTTATTAACACGCTACCCATATCAAGAAACGTCCACAGGGGTTCGTGTGGCTGTAAATAAGACCACTGGCTACCGAACTATCAAGCGTGCCTTTAGAGTGACGAACCTGCGCGGTTCTGGTGCTTCTGGTATCGCGTTGAAGAACCGTGACGCTGTTGAGGTGTTCAGACGGTCACTATCACCGTCAACACCGGGTAAGAGCAGAAAACTACAACGTATAATTAGTAAAGCACGCACTAAACCGAACGGAATAACTGTATTGCATTCGCGTAGCATTAATCAGTTGTTCACCAGTGTTCGTGAAGACGTGCAACCTAGAACCTTTAGATTTATGGCAGACGAATTCATTTCTGATTTAAGACGACTACAAGGAACTTTATAATGCCTAACGTTACAACCCCTGAGAACTTTGAAGATATTTGGCAGAATCTGATAGAAGCACCTTTGAAGCAAATCACCGTAGCCAACGGGTATGAAAACGATGCGTGTTGGGTAGAAGGTTGGTTGATATACTATGCTGACGATATTGCACGCGGTATCAACGGTCTTAGCTGGCCTTCTATTGGTGCAAGACCCGGTAAAGAAGACATTACAATGCAGCAACGCAACCAGCGTCACGACCCTTACGAGTCACAGAACACGCGCAGCTTTATGATAGAAGCAGGTTTCGATGGTGTTGCAGATCGTGAGAACTTAACTAAGCGCATGGAATCACTGCTACGTGATATAAAAAAGGCTATTGGAACAGTTAAGACTAGTAATTTAACCCTTACACGTGTTAACTTTGACATTCCACAGGAAACGCTTGATTACGCGTTCCTGATTGTCGAAGGTACTATTACTTACAACGAAGTTTGGGGATAACCAAAATGACACACCGCGTCAGATTTAAACCAGAAGATTTAGTGATAACCGAAACAGATATGCAAGTGTTGCGTGAGATAACACCAATGTCTGATAATGTTATTGTACGGGTCGTAGACAATGAAGCTACTTCTAGTGGCGGTATTGTTCTATCGAAAGGGGCTGTTGAAAAAAGCACTTTAGGTGTGGTTCTTGCGCCTAACGTTATGTCGTTTAACCGTGATGGTTCAAGACGCAACCCCGTTTTAAACGTTGGTGATATGGTACGTCTACAGCGTGGTAATTTGGGAACTGAAATGCCAGAAGCCCCGGAAGGTCAGAAATGGCTTGCTGTACCCGAAGACTGTATCTACTATTACCGTAGAGTTGACAGAAGCTAGTTAAGGAACTTCCAAAATGGCTGAAACTAAAAACATATCCACACCTAAAGAAGTAGAGGTCACGCTTATCAAGGCTTGCACCCATGCTGGTGAGGACAAAAAGGAAGGTGACAAAGTTAAAGTCACCATTGGGCAGAAAAAGGTTATGCAATCGCATGGCTTGGTAAAAGAGGACGGTGAATAATGGCAACTTCCAATAAAACCCGTAACCGTTCCTTCCGTGGTGGTGGTGGTATGTACCTGCGTGAGCGTGGTGCTACTGCTGGCTTCTTTCAGGTGGGGAACGCAGACACGCTTCAATTCGCAATCAACGAAGAAAAGCAAACACAACGTAATTATCAACAACCCGGTGGTGGTAACATTGCGTCTGAATCGTCTATTACAGACGTTACAGCGTCAATCAACGTACTGTCGATTAACCCACGTATTGCTGCGGTAGCACTTCGTGCGTTGGTAGACACCGTTGAATCTGCTTCAATCAGCGCAGAGTCACACCAAGCATATTCAGATATGTTTATCCCGTTTGACTTCTTACCTGACTTTGACCAAACGGTTACCGTGACCGATACAGGTGCAGCAACAACCTATGTTGCTGGTACTGACTACCTGATTCGTAACAACGGTATCTTTATTGACCCGGATGGTTCGATTCCTGACGACAGTGAAATTTTGATTACGTACCAGTCTAAAGCACAGTACAACATCGAAACTATTACTAAGTCTGCGGTTGAATATGAAATGTTCTTCGATGGATTCAACGAAGCCGATAACGGTAAAGCCGTATCTGTTACGTGCCACCGTATTTCATTTTCACCAGCGCAAGCACTATCACTGATTACAGAAGATTTTGGTGCGCTACCAATGGAATTTGAAGTATTAGCAGACGACAGTAAAGACGGTTCTACTGAATCACAATACTTTGTGGTACGCCTAGAACAGTAATTTACTATTGTCACGGTATCAAAAAGGGTTACAATCATTAGTAACCCTTTTTTTTTATCTGAAATATAGCCGGGGCACTTATGGCACAGGATATTGTTGACTTACGGATTGAAGCCGAAAACCTTGCAAGCGAACGTTTGATAAAGGCTGCGGAAGACGTACAAGGACTTGGTAGAACTGCTGAGAAAGCACAGAAGCAAGTCGAACAACTAGAAATTACACGCGACTCACTGAACAGCTTTGAACAGGCCAGTAACCGCATTGACGAACTACAGACGGAAGTTGCACAGGCTGAAACTCAATACAAGAGTCTTCGCGAAGAAGTGCGTAAGTCAAAGGACGTTACGGAAGACCAGACTACGGCAATGAATCGTCAAAAGCAGGTCGTCAAGCAACTACAAGGTGACTTGCGACAGGCTGAACGTGAATACCGCAATATAGACAGTTCACTTCGTCAGGCAGGTGTTAACACGCGTGCATTCGCTACCGAACAAGAGCGATTAAATACTAAGTTGGTTCAGGCACGTGGCGAAGCAGAAAAACTAAATCGTACCTATGAAGAACAGGTTGTCAATCTTCGTGAGCGAGTAGCAGAACAGCGTAAGGCGGCAAATCAGGCCAAGGCTGAATCGGAAGCACAAGAGCGCTTAACAGACAAGATTGAGGAACAGAACCGGGCGCGTAGGCAAGCTGTTGAATCTGCACGTCAGGAAGCGGCAGCGAATAAAGAACTGGCTGCGACTATAACCCGGTACGAACGTGAACTTGCTAGGCTCAATGAAGAAAAAGCAGAAGGTAACATAACCACCGGGCAGTATATTCGCGCAGAAGCTAACCTTCGTAGGCAGATGCAACTTACATCGTCGCAGGTCACGACCAGTAGACGCGCAATTGAAGCTGATGTTGAGAACAAGGACAAGGCCAGCCGTGCCACTGACGCACTGACTTCTGTTACCCGTAGGCTTGCACAGGCTTACACTGTTTTAATCGCAGCACAGACAGCAGCACAGGCAGCGATAGGCAACGTACAAGAGTACGGTAAGTTAGAATCTGCCGTGGTTAATATCGAACGTACAACAGGGCTTGCAGCAGACCAAGTTACGAACCTTGCTGACCAGATTATTGACCTATCCAAAAACGTTACACCTACAGCCACCAGCGAACTATTACGCTTTGCAGAAGTGGCAGGTCAATTGGGTGTAGATAGCACTGCTGACATTCTCAACCTTGTTGCTGCGGCAGACCAGTTGGGGGTTGCTACTAACATTGCTGGTGATGAAGCTGCGACCTTGTTAACGCGCATACTTCAAACTACTGGTGAAGGTGTACCGTCGATTCAGAACCTAGCGTCTTCTGTTGTTCAACTAGGTAACAACTTCGCTACTACTGAAAGTGAAATCGTAAACTTCACGCGTAACATTGTAACTGCAACACGTGACATTAACTTGTCTTCTGCTGGTGCTGCGGCATTAGGTACTGCACTGTCAGTAACTGGTCTACAAGCAGAAGCGTCACGTACAGCCATAGGTCGTCTATCTCAGACAATCAGACGTGCAGCTACAGAAGGTGGTAACAGCCTTGAAGCACTTGCCAACATTACGAGCATGACAGCAGACGAAATTCAGGAAAGTCTAGGTGAACGTTCTGAACAGGTAATATTGAATTTCGTACAGGGTCTTTCTGACTTGCGTGACGAAGGTGCTGTAACGTTAGACGTACTACGCAGGTTCGGCATTGACGGTCAGGAAGCGGCACAGGTGTTTGGTGGTCTAGCTTCGCAGGTTGACACATTACGTGACGCTATCAATCAGTCTAATGAAGCCTACGCAGCAGCTAATGCACAGGTAATCGAAGCGGCACGTGCATACGCCACGCAAGAATCGGCAGTTGGTCGGTTGAGTAATACTTTCACTGCACTTCGCGCAAATATAGGTGAAGCGTTCAGTGACGAAACTGACGTACTGGTACGTAGACTTACTGAAAATCTCAATGGGTCAGAACAGGCACTAATCGACATATTTGAAATCATACCTGATGTAGTGTCAGGCTTTGACGACCTGCTAGGCGTAGTAGACAACCTAGCGAACGTGTTTGGTTCTGATTTAGGCAACGCATTTGACGGTGTGGTTGAAGGATTTACGATCTTCGCCAATGCCCTAACGTCAGGCTTCAATACACTCATATTGTTAGCGCAAAGTACACAGCTTGCATTTGCTGAATTTGGTGCGTCTGTTGCTGAATACTTTGGTGCTGAACCTAATACCGAATTGTTAGACACCCTACGTGAGCGTGTACAGGCCACCAAGGAGTCTATCTTGCGAGATAGTGATGATATAGGTCAATCACTAGATAGACTCGCTGGAACGTCCTCACGTCGATATGAAGACCTTATTGAAGCCACTGATAGGTACAAGGACGCTATAACTACGCTGACGCAAGAACAGCAGAACCAGTTGCAGCAGATACTTGACCAGAACCGTTACATTCCTGAGAACGAACAGGCGTACCAAGACCTTACTGCTGCGCTGGTGCGTGCTAACCGTCAGAAGGAAATTGAAGCTGAACTTACCGAACGTAACCGGGTACTAGCTGAACAGGCACGTGAAGCGGCACAAAAGGAAGCTGACGCTAAGGAACAAATAGCTGTAGCGCTAGGCTTCAAGAACGCTGAAACGCGTGAGGAAATTGACCTTTCTGTACAGTTAAGCGCACGTGTCACTGAACTTAATGAGCAATACCGTCAGGGTAAGATTGACGCTACTGAATTAGTAAATCAGATAAGCGCACTCAACATTGAGTACGATACGCAGAACGCTAAAATACAATCGGTCAAGGCCAACCGTGAACAAGAGATACAAGCAACGCAAAGTCTAATCACAGAAATTGCTTCGTTGGTTCAGCAATATCGTGACGGTGACATAACGTTAGAACAGTACAACCAACGTCAGGCAGAACTAGAAGGTCAGTTAACCCGAACCAATGCTGCGCTTGTAAGTGCTGCACAAACTACGGGCTTCGTGACACGTGAACAGGCTAACTTGCAGGTTGAAATTAATAAGACCAAGCAGAACGTTGTTGACCTGACTTTTGCACTGGAACAGCAGGGTCTTACCGAACAGGAAATTATTGACACTACTGCCAAACTGCGTGCAGAGAAAGAAAAGCTGAACGCATTAACGGATGAAGAAGTTCGCCTTAATGAAATTTCCAACGCGTCATACTTCCAGCTACAGCAGCAGCGTCAACAGGCTATAGCAGATTTACAACAGCTACAGTTGCAATATGAAGCTGGTAGTATAACTACTGGTGAATACCAAGAACGTCAACGTGTACTGGCTCAGACCATCAGCGAACTTAATGCGATATTAGGCCAAAACACTGAGGAACTTGAAGCCAATACCACTGCCACCAAGCGTAACGCAGAGGCTGTTCAAGATCAGACACGCAAGGTTCAACAGGCAACGACTTATACTAATTTGTATGGTCAGGCTAATGCGTACCTTAATGAACAGTTCAATTTCGCTAATCAATCGTCTGCTGACCTGTCTAAGCGAGTAGATGAACTACAGGGCAAGATTAGTAACAATAACCGGGTAACTAATATCTGGTGGCGCGAACTTGCACAGTTGAACAATCAGGGCTTTGAACGTGAGAAGCAGTTAATCAATGAAACACTGTTGCTGCGCAGGTACACCAATGCTGTTCAGAACGGCAACCTGTCACTGGAACAGTTGAACAACATTTCACGTGCAGCCAGTGCGAATATCAGAACGCTTGGTGACAACCAGCTTGAACCATTGCGTAACGCTATCGCTGACGCTAAACGTGAGTTCCAAGACCTGAACGAAAGCATTGACGATGCACTGAACGATACACTTGACCGACTTGACGAAGTTAAGGGCAATCAGGAAGAAATTGTTAAGCGTAGGTACGCAGAAGAAAAACGTCAGTATGAAGAACTGCTTCGCCTAGCACAAGAGTCTGGTGACGCAACAGCGGTAAATCGTGCACGTCAGGCACTGCGTAACTTAGAACAAGCGCAGCGTTTAGAGTTTCAGCAGCAGTTTAGTAATAACAACAATAGCAACAACAATAACTCTAACAACACTAGTAATTCTAGCCAGAACAACAATACTAATGTACAAACACAGACATACAGGGTACAGCTTGATTTACCTGACGGTGGCACTACCTCAGTAAACCTAGCAGACCAGTCTAGTGTAGCTAGATTACTAGAAGCCTTAGAAAGTCTAGGCGAAGTGTCACAACAAGGGGGATAATTAATGACAACTTTGACTGATGGAACAACAACGGTGACCTTGCCCGACTCTATGCAGTGGGTGGATGAATTTGACTTTTCACCTGTAACACAGGACATACAGCGCACAATCGGTGGTGGTTTTATTGTACAGGAAGGTGCACTTAGCTACGGTCAACCTGTAACGTTACAAGGTGGTGAAAATGTGTGGACTACAAGGGAAGTGATAAAACAGATTCAAACCCTTGCAAGTGTACCTAATAAAGCGCTAGTATTAACACTAGCTGACGGGCGTACATTCAATGTTATATTCAGACGCGACAGCGGTAATCCATTTAGTGCCGTACCATTATGGCGCAAGGACATTACTGTTGATGCTGATAGAATGAAAAGAATCGTCCTTAGATTTTACACAATTCAAGGTGAATCATAATGCCAATTAAAAATACTGACATTGTTCTGTTTCAATCACAGGACAACACCGATAATGATAATGGTGGTGGCAGACGTATAAATGAACCTGTAGCCGATGGTGCAGTAAACAACCTTTTTCCTGATATTAGCCGGGTAGACACGGTTGCTGGTGATGTTGCGCTACGTAAAGTATTTCCTGTGGTTAATACTGATGATCGTGATGTGTACTATGGCGCTCACGCTATGATTCGCAAACCACCTTCTGACCCACGTGTTAATGCGTTACTTTTCTACAGCGATAGTGCTGTAGATACACGTTCAGAAGTACAGCAAAAAATAGAGTCGTACCTAGTACCTTCTTACGAAGCACCCTTCTATCTGTTCGGCACTAACGTAGAAGGTGCAAAGGCCGCAACGTTCCTACAGCGAGTAGAAGAACAACCCCCTACAGTAGGTGAAGTTTACCTTTTGAAAGAAGGAAGCAAGGAACAGTATGTTAGATTGGCTGATGTTAACAGTACCGTGATAAAGCTTTTTTATAACGGTCAAGATTACACCAGACGACGTGTGATAGTAACGCTAGAACAATCATTACAGACCACATTCAACGGTTCTACATTTGTACCAGAAGGTAAGCAATTAGATGGTACTAGTACATTTGCTACACAGGTTGCGGATGCTGCTAAATTTTACGGTACTAAAGCAATAGACCAAGATTTAGCAGAAGGTGACACGCTAATCGAAGTTGATAATATATTTCAACAATTAGTACCTTCCTCAAAACAACAAATCCCTATTATAAATTCGTCAGCAGTAGGACGGTCAACACTTGTCGTGTATGACAAAAATGCACCGTCTACTTACCGCACAAACACGTACTTAAACCTTTCGTCTGGTGAGTCAGCGTCGATAGGTTTACCAATAGTTCCCGGTAGTGTCGAATGGGATAACACAGTTGACAATAACGGTTTATTGATTAAAGACGGTACTGTTGTAGGTACAATTAACTATACAGATGGTGCTATAACTGTAAGTACAAGTCGATTAAACGGCACTTTCTACTACAAACAGGGTAAATTACTTGAAACATATACTCAGTTTTCAGAAGGTGTATATGTAACGTTAGAAAACCAAGGCTTGGTTTTCATTAAAAACGTAGCACCTGTACCTGACCCACAATCAACATACGTAGACTACCGTGCTAATGGGAAGTGGTATCGTATCAGAGGTAACGTTGACGGTTCTATGGGTAATGCAGACGATGGTTTGGGCGCAGGTGCAATTATTGATAATGGTGACGGTACAGCCACTATCACAGTAACATTAGGTGCGTTGCCAGAAATTGAAAGCACTGTGATTTTTGCATGGGGTAGTTCGGACATTGTAGATGATGCGAACGCAAGACTAGAAGAAAATCCTGTGTGGTGGGAACTTCAACTAGACCCATTCATTAACCCTGACGATTTTAGTATACAAGTAGGTTATTGGGGTGCTTCTAGCACAATTAACGCAGTTACTAATACCAATTCAACCACTGTAGACGGTATTACATTTGTAAACACTAGCGTTAATTCTAGGGAAATATACATATTAAACACAACAACAGGATTGTTGAGAATTTACGCACAACCGGGTAAAAACATGGAAGGTCGTGTTATGAGTGACGTACCCGGAAATTTGTATTACGGTTGTAACGCCACTTATACGTATGGAATACCAGAAGACCTAGAAGACGAAAAAGTTTTAGAGGTGAACCCTTCTTACACTAATGACACTCCGGGCGTATTTGTACTTAGTACAAGCCCTGATGTAATTAAATCATCGGTGGACTTAGTAATCACGGTAAAACAATCAACTCGCGGAATTGTAACTAATCCGTGGAATACTTCTGAAAGCATACCTGTCACGGCAGACCAAGACGGTATACTTCGTGATTCAGAAGGTGATGCGTGGGGTCAGGTGGGTAATGATGGTACTGTGACTATTGAAGTACCTTCTGTGACTGGTAACTTCATGGAAGAAAGAAATGCTCAATTGGGTGGTAGGTATTACGTCAAAGTACAAGGTACTAGATTAAAATACGAAGTGCTGGATATAGGCCAATTAGAGTATTACGCCACAACAAACCGTACATACCCATCAGCCAAGACCGACTTCTATATTAGAAATACAAACCTAGTTTGTAAAGTAGTTACACCTCAGTACATAGTGAACGACTTTAGAATTGCAGTGCTTTCATCGGTGAAGCCTAACTACGGTAATGGTATTAGAAATGTATTTGAAGTGGTTGGCAGCGAGGTAATTTCAACACTTGTACCCGGTGAAGTGGTTGGTACTTACAACAGAATAACAGGGTTACTTGCAATAGACATTTCACAATCATCAGACGACAATTTGTTGAGTAATACAGGGTCAGTTACACCTAAAGCTCAAGCAGACCACATTGCAACCTTAGACCCACGTGATAATTATTATTCACTGCGCCACGCTTTCAAGGTGGGGTCAGGTGATATTGTTAATTCATCATTAGTTGTAAGGTATCAAACTGAAAACGGATTGCAGGTAGCCACGTCTAACGCTGATGGTGTTATTATAGGTGGTGACATTGATTCTTCAAAAAGCTACGTTGACACGATAACAGGCGCTGTGAATATTGAGTTTTTGAACCCTGCACTACCAAGTTCAATTGTGTACGACTGTGTAGCTGAAACAACACTACCACTAGACCCTGAATTGCTAGGTCTTAACCCTGTAAGATTACCGTCAGACGGTAGAGTTCCTATATTTTTTCCGGGTGCGTTCTTGGTGATATTCAACGAACAGGAAACCGACATAGGAACACCAGCAGCAGGTGAATCGGTTACATTGTCACGCAACAGACAGTCTTACATCGAAGTAGTTGACGTTGACGGTCAGAGACTAGCGTATAACCAGTATTCGACTAACAGGCTTGCAGGTAGTGTAACGTTTAATGCTGGATTAGAGTTGGTTGACAGACAGGGTAATGCTCTTACACCACCACTTCGTGTCATAGACAGGGTTGAGGATATGGGATTGTGTACAGAAGCAAGCGTAAACGGACGTGTGAGCATTTCAGCACCTTTATCGCGTGATTACCTAGCTGGTGACTCTTACATATCGTCTGCGCTTGTATGGGGTGATATAGGGGCACGTATATTCAACATATTCAGCCAGCAGTCTTTTGACCAGTGGAGTGACGAACAGACGCAATCTGGTATACCTGCACAATTCGACAATGTTAACTTTCCTATTCAGATTAACAATAAGGATAGCTTCACAGGTCGTTGGGCACTAGTGTTTACCAGCAACACAACTGTTAACGTTATTAGTGAAACGTTAGGTACTATACTTGAAGACGTTGGTATTGACACTGACATTGCACCTATCAACCCTGCAACAGGTAACCCGTACTTTACTATTCCGTCAGGTGGTTGGGGTGGTGGTTGGACTATTTCTAACGTTTTGAGATTTAACACAACGTCAGGTGCTGAAAATATGTGGGTTATTCGTAGCGTACAATCTGGTGCGCTTACCGAACAAACCGACAGCATTGATATTGAAATAAGAGGAGATGTTAACTAATGGCAGTACCTAGCATATTTAGAACAGCAGACCTAACAGACGCTAACTTTACAGGTGATAGTTCATACCGTGCCATACTAGGACTTCGACAAGCACTATTGGCAATAGGTTGGAACTTAGAGTTTGAAAAAATCGTTTCAGAAGACCAACGTGAAATTGTGTTCAGTAATAACGGCAGCGGTTTCATGTTTAAAGCGATAAATAGTGGCAATAGATTAACGTTTGAAACCGCACGATCATGGTCTGATGTAGATACCCCTGTAGACCTATTTTCTTCACAAGGTGTGTACACTGCGTATTACGGTAGTTCAGGGGGTCACATTTGCGTAGTAGGTGATACTAAGCGATTTTATTTAATGTTGACCAGTGACAGTATCAACCCGGACGAAGCGTTTAGAACAAGGGTGATATTCGTAGGCGACATTTTGTGCTATAAGCCAACAGACCCTTACCCATTCATACTTTTAACTTCTGAAACAACGTTGATAGATACTTCACCAAACACGTCTTCTGCGGCTTCTGGTGTAGTTTTAAATAACTCAACGTCAGTCCAAGGGTCGAATTCTAGTTCTAGGTTTTACTTTATGGGTGACGAAGACGGTAACACTGATTTTGTAAGCGGAGTTCCGCACACACTATTCGCACCGGGTGCTTATCCTTATATGTCTAACATTGACTTTGCAGGGGCATATTCGTACAGTCCTCAAATGTTAACCAAGGCGTACATTCGCAGATATGATGCCAGTGATAATGTTAACGGTACTGAATATATTAATGCAATGCGTGGCTTGTTTCCCGGCCTTTGGTTTTTAATAACGCCAATTAAAGAATTTGGTGAAGTTCCTGCGTTCAGTGAAGTTACATATAACGGTATTAATTTTATAACAGTGCCTAAAGCGTACAACCAAGCAGACTCAGTTTGTATGCACGTTTTAGAGTTGTCAGACTGGGATGTGATTTAATATGAATGTCATCATGGAAATGTATTCGGGTGTTGATGATAACCCGAACGGTTCAATCAATGTAACCACATATTTTGAGGGTGTGGCTAGTCCACAGCGAATACTAGTGTTTGACCGATTTTCTGGTGACATTGTTGCGAGTGGTAAATCAAAAGAAGACGGTACGTTCCGCAGGTATGTGGGCAACATTTACACCGATGAGCGCAAGGTTATGGTTGTTACATTGGACGACACCGCTACCTATAATGCGGAAATAGCAGACCATGTTAATTCTGTAATATGATTGAATTAAAGATAGGTAAACTTTACGGTATACAGAAGGGTAGCGATGTTAAGCTAAACATTGCTGCGTCAACTGTATACCGACCTTTCGCTGGTAACGATGTTAAGTTAAACCTTAAAAATCCTATTCCTACCGACCTGAGTTTTAACCTTGGTGGTGACCCCGGTGATGGTGGTGGTGACCCCGGTGATGGTGGTACAGGTGCTTTTTCTAGGTACGAAGTGTCAACGTGGGGTACAAGGTATGAAAAATCAGATTCACCAATTCACACTTCTAATAAGTCAATTAGCGGAATTGGTTTACCTTTAAACACTGACACTTTGATACTGAAAGGTGAAGGTGTTGATTACTTACACAATGCCACTTCTATCAATTATAGCACTACAGTATCACTTTACAGTAACACAGACGTTAGCAGTAAGTCGTCAATAGACCCTTTACAGTTCAGCACTAACGTTACGCTAATGGTATATGACGGTCTTAGGTATGTATACGTTGACTATAACGTTAACGGTAAAATTGCATACGACAACGTACACAGTCTATCAATAGTTAGGTGGGCTTCTTCTAAGAGAAATGACCTTTTATTTTTGGCAAAGTGGAACAATGACTTTGAAAACATTCATTATCTAGTAACGTTCAGCGTTGGCGCTAAAGCTGATAGCTTAGATTACGTGCAAACAATAAGGTGGGGGTACAGCCTTAATCAGTTCATAGTAGGTGGTGTTACTACAATACCTAACAACCCGGAAGACGGTGTTGTAATCCCACCTGACGATGAAGTTATAGAACATATTAACTACGAGGTATACCGCGTTGTGAACAGTGTAATAATTAAAGAAACAACCACTGGTAGCACCGTCAACTTTGACAGTTTTACCATAAGCCATGACATTGAATCGTTCGCATGGACTGTTCAGTTTGACGTGTTAGACAAGGACAGCTTTGAACTGATCAGACCCGTAGGTAGAACGTTGAAAGTTGTAGACATACAGGTTAACGATGAAACCTTTACCTTGGTTGTAGCAAAGGGCAGCATACAGCGCAGACAGGGCAAGGTTGTGTATCGTTGCAGTGGTTGGTCACGTACTAAGTTACTGGCAGACCCTTATGCAGCTAAACGCAGCTACAAAGACACTCAGGCACGCACTGCTGCACAGATTGTGAATATGGAACTGACAGGTACAGGCTTCGATTACACGTGGTCTACAGTTGATTGGCAAATACCAGTAGGTATTCATAGTTATCAGGACAAGACCCCATTAGGTGCAATCATTGCAGTGGCTGAATCAGTAGGTGCAGTAGTAGTACCACACCCCACACTTGCACAGTTTGACATTAGACCTTACTACCCCGTAAGCCCTTGGCAATGGGATTCAGCAGGTCTTAACCGCAGCATGAATGAATTGCAGTTTTTTGAAATAAGCAACGACCCCGTACCTAAACCAAACCCTGACGGTGTGTACGTATATGGTGAGGATAATAACGGTGTTGGTGTGAAAGCCGTGCGCAACGGTAAGCCCGGCACTGCGCTCTTGCCTGACGTTGTAAATAAGTACATAACAGCCAACGTTGCAGGGCAAGAGCGTGGTAGGGTTGAAGTATCTAAGAATTGCTTCATTGACCGATACACCATGACTACATACGTAGACGAAAACGGAATCATTAAACCGCATGAGTTGGTTAGATTCACAGATACTGACGGTGGTACATGGCGCGGCATGGTGTTGTCTGTTAAAGTGGATTGCAACCGTGTAGGTACAGCATTGATTCAGACTATTCAAGTAGCGAGATTTTACGATGATTAACGCATACAACAGGTTTCAGACACTGATACCTAAATCTACCCGGTCAGTCGTCACCATTACTTCAAACAATGGTGATGGTACAAGTACGGCAACAACGCTAGGTGGTACGACAATAACAGTCAACGGTGAACAGGTGACCGCAGGTAATAAGGCATTTGTTCAAAATGGCGAAGTGGTAAGGCAAGCACCTAGTTTATCTATAACGGAATTAACGATATGACACAGTTTTATTATGGTGTAAAAGACACTGACCACTTGATAGCCTTGACCCGTAAGGTAGTAGCTACGTTCGGTGGTGGAAGAAAGGCGTTATTTATTATGCTAGGAACGTGCGCCACTGAAACGCACTTTGCGCAATTTCCTGACCGTCACCCTGAAAAGCTAGGGGTAGGTGTGGGTCAATGCGATAAAATAGCGCTACGTGACGTGAAGCTTCATATTAGGCCGCATGACCGAACCACATTGGCTAAACTTGGTTATGATATTGACACTGTGAAGCTTGCAGACCTAGCAGAAGACCCTTTGTTAGCACTGTGCATAATGCGACTGGTGTACAAACGTAAGACTGAACCATTCCCTTCAAGCGACGATATACGCGGTCAAGGTGAATATTGGAAGCAGCACTACAACACTTACGCAGGTGCTGGTAGTGCGCAGAAGTACGTAGAGGACTTTACGCTTTACGTACCTTCTGAGTTCCAATAACGTTCAATCTGTCGGTGCGCGTCGGGGCTGTAATAGGTCTTCGACAGCACCGACCACTGTTCATACGTCAGTGACAATTCTGCACCAGACTTCTTATACTTAATTACAGCCTTGTACGGCAAGTTTCTAAGACCTAAGAACCTAGAACCCGGTGTTTGCTTACCTGTGACCGTCATGCTAAATGCACCCTTTGCGAACAACTCAGGCATGATAGCTTTCGCCATACTACTGCGTTCTAGGTCTTCTCTTAATTGCTGTGCCCGGTCTTGCTTTTCAGCAATCCGGGTCAGCACGTTCATGGTGTTCTTATTCAAGTTCTTTCATCCTTACTATGATAGTCTGTTTAACACCACGATATTCTTCGTGTGCTTTAACCGTGAAGTCGAATTTTGCAGATTCGTCAATTTGTAATTCAGTAGGTCTACCACCTTTGTAAACGACAACGTTACCGCTTTTCGTGTGGAATATTTCAACGTATGTTCGACCATAATAACCCTCAAATGAAAGGCTGCGAACAAGAGTCAGTTTTATTCCGCGCATACGTGTTTTAACACTACCAATGTGAACACTATCCTTGGTTGATACTTGTTTGAAGTTGGCTTTGATATAAGCTGCAAACGCTTTGATTACAACACCAGCGTCAAGTTCGGTGGCTTTGTAAACTACCCATTCACGGTAGCTGCGTTCCATTTCTTTTATTTCCTGACCTTGGTACTTACCGAAAGGAACTTTTCCACTGTTGATAAGGTCAATGGCGTACTGGTCTTTTTCTTCCTGACGCTGACGCTTTTCTTCTTCATAAGAAGCTCTTGCTTCATTGCGTGCGTTCTCTTGATTGCGACGAATTTCTTGAAGATCGAATGAAGGGTGTTTAACACTGGTGTAACCCAACGCGTGAGCCTTTTGAACGGCAGTGTCAGCGTCAGTAGAAAGGTTACGAATGTAGTAGTCACGCTCAACCAATTCTTCGCCTACAAGTTCATTGTAGCGTGTACGCAGTGTGTACATTTTAGTTTGGTCACCAGAACTAATATAGTAGTATTCGTTGTTCATTTCAGCTTTCCTATCAGTGATTATGTGTACCATTATAATAGTACCGTTGTAATAGTCAAGAGAAATGCAAAAAAAAAAAACCCGGTACAATGACCGGGTAAAGGTTGCCTACGGGGTAGCGAATTATTCTTCGTCTGCTTCGTCGTCCTCAGAAGAAGCGTCAATACTAATCTGAGTTGAGCCTTTTAGCAACTTAACCTTGACGTTTTCTTTCCGGTGCATGTGCTTCTGCAACTGTTGTGCCGCCAGTGTAGTAAACGGAGCACGGTAACGCACTTCAACGTCACGACCTACTACTTTACCCTTTTCGGTAATCTCAGGTGTGTCAATTGCGTCAACGACTCGCAACGGCAGACTGTGAAGTTCGACGTTAGTGTCTGTCTTAGCGCCAACTTCTAAACCTGCTTTTTGACAGGCTTCACGAACGGTGTGTGCAATACCAGCAGTTGCACCTACAATAGCAACGTAAATTAATTTACTCATTGGTAAGTTTCCTTATGATCATATCGCTAACATTAGCGACTGTTACAATAGCACATTTTAGACATAAAAAAACCCCGGTTATTACACCGGGGCTGGTGGCATCCATTACAGATTCAAAACCAACTAGGGTTGCCGCGTCATTCATCAACCCTGACTAACTTATACACTGCGTGCACTTCCCTGTCAAATCCGTACTCAGTAATAGTTACTTCCTGACGTTCACGTGCAGCGTTGAAAACTTTGGTCATGTTTCGACGCATATCAAGTAGACCTTCAACGTTGGTAATCTGTTCATCTGTGCGCGGCTTGCGTTTTTGTTCAGCCATAATGTTTTTCCTCTTAAAGTATTACAATAGTAGTGTTTAAATAGTAACACTATTGTAATAGCGGTACAACAAGTTTATTAGCTTCTTCTATGTAGTATTCTACATTTAGCGCATCCCACTCAAAATCTGATAGGTTGTTGCAGGGGTAAACCTTGCACGTAGCTTCAAGCCTTGTGCGCCTATCAGGGGCTTCTATACGTTCGTGTGGCGGCACTGGTTTATACTTACCTGACGTGGGTTTTCTACCAGCAACCTTGACTTCGTAAGCACCCGTAGTTTCATGCTTATAATGGTCACCAGTTCTGTACAATTCTATTTGTGCTGGTGTTGGCGGCATGACCTTAACTAATTCGCCACCATCATAAGAAGCATAGTAGCGTGTAATACGTTGCAGTTCAGTATCCACACCGTCTTGGTTCAGCACTATCATACTGTTACGATCACACTTACTACGCATACAGAATAGTTCAATGCTATCGCGGTTACCGTAGTGTTTTCGTATAAACTGTTCTACTGGCGTGCCGTGAAGTAACGCGGCTTCCGCAGCCATTGCAACAATGCGATAGTTGAAGTTCTTATGCCACTGGCCTGTTTCAGCTAGATTGTACTCATAAGCACCTTTGTACTTGACTTCACCCTTGTTATCCACGGCAATGTAGTTGTTAACGTCACGTATATACATCGCCTTGTATTCAACGTCTTCCAGTTCAAGACCCTGACTCATTTGTTCCCACCAGCGACACAGGTTCATAGTGTGTTCCACGTAGTCGTTCGGGCACAGGTATGTCACACCGTCAGTATTTATCTGAACCAAGGACAAGCCCGGTACTTTAAGCAGGTGTTCAGCCAGCATACACAGCAGTAGTTGACCGTTTAATGTTATGGTCATGGTGTATTTTGGGTCGTACAGGAATGAATACTTACTGTTGCTGTTACCGTAAGCAGAGTTCAGGCACAGCTTAATAGCCTTGTTCAGTTTCGGGAACTTCTTCTTCGGGTACTCGTTCTGTCGCATCTGGTACATGGCGAAGTACGTGTCACAAAACGGTAGACCAAGGTGTTCAGGGAACAGGTTGTTTTTGATACCAAGGTTGGGATAGTAGCTGGCAACGTCAACGTCGATAAGCTTGTGCGTGGTTGTGGTCTTAACGATACTGGATGATATTGAACCGTGAATACCACCTGTACCGAAGTCGAACTGAAAACCGTCAACGACACAGTGCAAGTGTTCTGCTATGAAGACGCAGCCAGTCAGTGATTCACCGGGTGGTACGAGTGACAGTTTAACCTTCGCACCTTTACGTAGCTTCATTTCACGCAACACTTCTTCTGCTAGACCGTGCACAATCACTTCGTCAGGGTTCATGTACTGTGCAAGTTCCCACGGTACGTCAATGTCGTTCAGTGCTTCCTTCGTCTTTTCTACGGTGGTGTTTTTCAGCCAGTTAAGCACCGCGTTAAACTCAGGTCGTTCGAACTGCACGTAAGGGAATATACATTCATTGAAGTCTATGTAATTTCTGAACGTTTTCTTGTCTATGGGTAGGCCAGCTTCTTTCAGCTTAATTTTGAATATGTCACCACCGATTTTCGATTCACTGGCGTTGGTAAAGTCGTGGTCAAACTTCACCGCTAGTTCTTTACGCAGGTCAATGGCTTCTGTGTTGTGAGCAAGGAACAGCAATGTTGCAGCTACGTCATGCCAGTTATACAGGTACATTTCGTCACGGTCTTGTAACGTTATGAGTTGCCCCGGCTTAATGGGTAGTTCCTGTATGTTTTCCATACCCATATTGTTTTCAAGCATTTTAAGGCTGGTGGACTTCGCAACGTTGTCGTAGTGATTAATCTTGAATAAATCAATCTGCTTCACAAATTGGTCACGACCCCATATCACGTGTTTGAACCGTTCGTCAAACGGTGCACCGAATATAGATTCAACCTTTGCGTAAATCATTTCGTTGGTCAGACCGTAGGGTACACGCTTGAACACGAAGTCTACTACAGGCCAGTCAAAGTGTTGGTTGTTGTACCCTACCATTTCTGCGCCATGATGGTTCAGGTAGTACAGGAACGCTTCTAACGCCTTCATGTTGTTATACCACGGTGACAATTCGAAGTAGTAGCACTGTAGGGTCTTAGCGTTCACCACAGCCATACTGAAAAAATTGGGGTACGTTTCTATGTCATACACCCATAGTTGCGAGTGTGCCCATTCCTGTAGCTTCTCAATGGTGCTGGTGAACTTAGGGAACAGTGATTTATCTATCGGACGCATAACCAAGTGCCCCCTTTGCGGCTTCGTATAGTTCATGGTCTTCTGTCAGCAGTGTGCGCAGAAAATCGTCAGGTAGTAGCTTTAGGTACTCAACTAGAAACGCAGTACCTTCAACCGTGTCAAGCCATTCCATCAGTGACGCACCGTTAGTAGCTGTGTTGTTCACCAGCTTGCCAATGTCGTCAGCACTGACTTCAATGTTAGCACTGTCACAACTGACAGTAGATTCATTGGGTGCGTACTCAACAGCACCCCGTATCTTCAAATGTAAATCAAGCATTTTCTATTTTTTCCCGTAGTTCATTGGCTTCACGCTCACCTAAAATTGCAGCTTTCATAGGGTGAACACCGAATTCAAGTTCAAATTCACGCTGAACAGTTTCCTTAGTTGCAGTTGCGTACAGCTTGTACCTCAACATGCACCATCGGTGTATACTGTCACGCAATACGGTCTGCGCATTTAACCGCTTGGTATGGTTGGCAATCGCAGAGTTACGTACAACAGGTGGTGCATTCTTCATAAAGTGTTTGAGTTCAGCAGGGTCTTTATCCACCTTTTCACGCTCTTGCATGATTTTCTCAACAACGTCGATACTCAGTTCAACAAGGTTACCTTCCTTCGCCTGAAACTTTTTAAGCTGGTCAATTTCTTCTTCTTTCGTTTCTTTATGGTGACATTCAGGACATACGTGTTCGGTGGTGCTGGTAGGAGTATAACGTGCAAAGCATTCAGGGCATACGCGAGTGATAAGACGTGACTGACCTGTACCTGTGCGCTTCTTGGTAGGACGGTCTAGCGTCCATTCCGGGTCGTCGTGTGGGTAGTTAAGGTTGTATTTATCCATCATCCATTCAACGTTACCCACGTGGTCAATGAGTATGCCGAAAAGTTTACCGTCAATCACACGTAGCGCACGACCAAACTGTTGCTTGAACAGTGAGTATGATTCTGTCTTACGTAGCATGATTACACACTCTACGGCAGGTACGTCGAAACCTTCACCGAACAGATCACAGTTGACCAGAATAGTTATGCGACCATTACGAAAATCGTCAACTATCTTGTTACGTTCAGCAGGTTTGGTTTTACTAGATACCGACACAGCGTTATAGCCAGCTTTACGAAACTGTTCAGCAACGTGGTCACTGTGCGCTATGTTTACCGTGAATATGATTGTCTGCTTATTGTGGGCAAGTCGCTGGTAGTGCTTTACTGCGTCACCTGTTATTTCTGCCCGGTCTGTTGCTTTGGCTAGTTGGTTCTGGTTAAAGTCACCCGATGAAGTAACCCTAACGTTAGACATATCGATCTTAGGGGGTGGGGTGAATACCTTGTATGTCGATAACCTACCAGCAATCATAAGGTCGTGCATGGTGGCGTTGATTTCACGGTCAGTAATAAGCCTGTCAAACACACCGTCTACATGACGACCAAGACCTTTTTTGTCAGCCCTGATAGGTGTTGCGGTTACACCCAAACCACGTGCATTAATCAATGGGTCGATACACTTGTGCCACTTACTAGAATCTAGCAGGTGGTGCGTTTCATCCATCAGCCATAACGTTACGTGTTCAGCCAGCGTGCTTATATCTCTACGATAGAATGTGTCAACGCTGCACACAAATACACGTGCGCGTTCATTGTAGAATGACCTACCGTGCACACTCACCTGTCTGTTGCAAATATCTCTACGGGTCGCGTTGCTGGTCATAAAGTTGTGTTCTATACCGAACGCACATAGTGCTAGGCTAATCTGTTCAAGTAGAACGTCACGGTGTGCAAACAACAGGCAAAGGCCACCACGTGCTAACTCACGTCTGACCATTTCACCTTTCAGTATTGTTTTACCTGCACCCGTTGGTAGAACACTGCAAACGTTGACTTCGTTATCCATGTACCACGCCTTTTCAATGGCGGCAGCAGCTTTAGTTTGATGTTCAAAAAGGGTTATTGCCATAACATGCCTGTTAAATAGTCTGCGTCTAAATTGTAATATTTACTACGAAACCCACCGGGGCGATATAGTGTTGCTGGTGGTGGGAAGGGTTTGAATAGTAGCGCAGGGTGTGTGCGCAATGCAAAATCTAAATGTGCGCCTACAAGGTAGTCTTCTTGTAGACATTTAGCTGCACGGTCTGCGTACCTAATAGCTACGTATAACTGTTCCTTGGTTTGAACGCTGTGCACTACTTTTCTTAACTTGTCGTAAATTTTAAGTCTATCCATTATGCTGTGATTCCTTCGCTGTGTGAGTGATACCATTATAACAGTGTAAATTTTGTAATATCAAATTTTATTTTTTACTTGCAATAGTGAAATTCACTGTTATAGTAGTTCACGTCAACTAGACATTAACACAGCAAAATAGATTGCAAGTTGAAGACTTAGAAGTTTAATTTTAATCAACCAACTGGAAATACAAAAATGGAAAAAGGTATCTTAGAAAGAATCGAAGCCAAGCTTGACGCACTATCAGAAGCGTTTGCTAAAGCTGGTGTTACCGCGTCAACTGTTGCAGAAGCAGCAGCCCCTTTAGTACAAGCTGCACCGCTACCACCAGCAGCGCAAGCAGACCCAAAAGAGTCAGCGCCACCAGCCCCTGCGTCTGCCCCTATTGTGGAAGAAGCAGCTACTACTACCCCGGTGGTGGACACAAATGTAGAACTTGATACTGACGGTGTACCATGGGATGAACGCATTCACAGCAGCAACCAGAAGCGCACTAAGGGCGGTAAAGGTGTATGGCAGAAGCGTAAAGGTTTACCAGCAGGTAAGCACGAAGAAATTACTGCTGAACTGAAAGCGAAATACGCGGGAAACTCTGCAACGCCTGTAAGTGGCTCGGTTGGCGAAAGTGCCCCGGCAGCTACAACACAGGCCAGTGCACCCGAAACCTCAAATTCAGCAGGTGCGCCACCACCACCAGCAGGTAAAAGCACACCCCCACCACCAGCGGCAGCAACATCGGCAGGTGCGCCACCACCACCAGCAGGTAAAGGGGCTGAAACTGCTACAGCAGCCGAAGTACCAAGTCGTCGCAAAGCGATTGATGCGATTAATGACCTCACTAAAAAATACTCAGTGAACTATGACGCAATCACTCAATACTTCATCGACAACTACAATGTCAGTGGTTTCGATCAGATTCCACCTGAGAAGTTTGAGTTCGTAGCGGAAGACGTAACTGCGTGGGCTGCAACAATGGTAGACATTGGCACTAAGGTCGCTGACATTAAGAAAGTGTATGTAAATGACGTGTCTGTTATAGAACCGTACATTGCACAATGTTGGGCAAATGCGACACTAGACGGTGCACCTTGTTTGAATCACACTGACGTACCGTTTGACCAGCTTGAAAAGGTTACTAAACCGCTTGCTGACCTTCACGCTCAGTGTACTGCGGTAGAAGGTTAACACCATGCAACATAGTCGTTTTGGGGCTTCACGTATCGCAGTTGTTTTAGCCTGTCCGGGCTTTAACAACGCTACGCTGGAACACGACTTGTCTGTAGATGATTTGTCACTTGACCAAGCATCGGCAGAACTAGGTCGTGCGGCACACGAAGCTTCCGAACACTGCTTGAAGTTGGGTATTAACCCGGAAGACGCAGTTGGTTCGGAATTTAACGACCATGTTGTAGACGAAGTAATGGCTGAACAAATCACAGTCTACACTAACCACATACGTTCGCTGCGATTGCAGAACCCTAACGCTAAAAGCTTGATTGAAGCACAGTTGTTTATGAGTTCTGTAGCGCCTGACGTATGGGGTTGGGCTGACCACCTTATGATAGCTGGTGATACGCTTTATGTTGACGACCTAAAATACGGCTTCGTAGTCGTTAATGAAGAAGATAACGCACAGTGTGCCCACTACGCAGTGAGTGCATTAGATACCTTCAAATTATGGTTTAAAATAAAGCGTGTCGTCTGTACTATCATTCAGCCACGTGCTGACCATGTTCAGGGTAGTGTTCGAACTGTTGAATACACCATTGATGAATTGGCAGCGTGGCGTGATAAGTTCGTAACGGGCATCGCAGCAGCGAGAAAAAAAGATGCACCGCGCAAAGCTGGTGAACATTGTCGCTACTGCCCTGCACGTGCCACTTGTCGTCAACGCATGATTCGTACTGTGTTCAAGGCTTCACTTGACGCACCGCTAAAAACTTGTAGCGACGAAGAACTTGAAGCCTTGCTGCGAGAAATACCAACGATTCGTAAGCACTTAGAAGCTGTTGAAGAACACGCTACCTTGTTGGCAAGAGGTGGTAAGTTGTTCAACGATTTTAAACTTGTAAAGTCGCGTGTACACGCGGTTGTAAATGACGAAAAAGCGTTCATTAAACTTATGGAAGAAAAGGGTGTGCCACAGCATGAACTTTATCATCCGGGTAGAATGAAGGGCAAAACCGCTTTACGTCCTGTGTTGGAAAAGAAAGGTGTAGACGTGAATGAGCATTTCACCACACCTAACGCACCAACAAAACTTGTACCTATTACACATTCGTCAACAGCAGTTAGCCGAACTGCACGTGGCGTATTCAAACCAATAAAAGATTAAGGAAGTAAACAAATGGCATCACGTACTATTTACACTGGAATTTTCCGTGCTGGTTTCCCTCACCTGTCAGAACCGCACGCAGCCAATGCCAACGACGACCCAAAATTCAGCGTTCAAGCTATGTTCCCTAAGACTGGCGTTTGTCCTATTAACAACAAACCTGTTTGTTCGTGGGAAACGATCTTTTCTGCACTAGACGAAGTGTGCCAAGAACAATGGCAAATGAGTTTTGAACAGGCTACCGCACCGGGTATGGGCATTCAGTTTCCACCACGTTTTCAAGACGGTGACACTAAGCTGCAAAAAGACGCTCAGGGTCGTCCTATTCCGGGTCAAGTTCGTCCTGAAACAGCAGGTATGTGGCTAATCAGTTTCAAAAACGCAGACCCTGTAGGCGTAGCTGCACCGACTGGTGAAGACATTGACCCTAAAGCGATTTATGCAGGTTGTTGGGGTCGTGCGCAGGTAGAGGTATCAGCGTATGATGGTAAACAAGGTCGTGTAGTGGCTATCAAGCTTCTTAACTTCCAGCTTTGCTATGACGATGAATCGCTAGGTGGACGTGCACCACAGCAATCAGCAGGTCAAGCGTTTGGCTCTATGGCAGTTGACGACTCTAACGTTACAGCAGGTACACACGCACCAGCTATCCCACCATCAGCAGGGGGCACTTCGTCTGCACCAGCAGCTAAGAAGTTGGTTGCAGTACCGGGCACACAATACACTATCGAAGCTTGTCAACAGTCTGGTTGGACTGAACAGCAGATGATTGACAATGGCATTGCTAAGTACGAAGAAGCACCAGCGGCAGCACCTGCACCAGCGGCAGCACCTGCACCAGCGGCAGCACCTGCACCAGCGGCAGCACCTGCACCAGCGGC
>MDTG01199219.1_pt1 | contig 33307 bp, 23 predicted proteins | sample 811421 | NCBI WGS metagenome assembly MDTG01 (sample SAMN05326645, study PRJNA326480) | marine metagenome | isolation source: seawater | place: Pacific Ocean: South East | collected 2011
AATTTCCGGAATGAAGGAGTCCGGGCATCTTATCGAGAGGCAGGCACACGTAACCGGAGTATCTAGGAAAAGGAAGGCCTACTTTCTGACTGATGAGGGAGCCAAGGTTGCAGACGAGATTTGGACAAGAGTTTCAGAGACAAATGTAAGGGTAGTTTTCTCCGACGGTCACTCTAAAAAAATATCTCTGGCAGAAGCAATCGAGACCACAGATTTGCCTCTAAGGCATGTCGACATGTTGCGATATATGGATGATTCAGGAACTATCGATCTATCAGGACTGACTCCCGAATTGGTAGAGAGAGACCTTTCGAAACATATTGAGAAGCAATTAGTATCGTACCTAAACGATCTTCCGCGAACAAGAAGATTCTACGGTCGAGAAAAGGAACTGGACGTGATGGCAAATCTACTGGAAGCCAAGTCAGCATCGATCCTTGTCCCGGGGATAGCAGGAATAGGAAAGACTTCCCTTTCCACAAAAATCCTCGATAGGTTCACTCATCGGAGAAATCTTCTCTATCACAGATGCCAGGACTGGGAAGGGTCTCGAGCATTCCTGGAGGCATGCGCAGAATGGCTCTCAGCAGTGGGAAATAACGATCTTTCTGACTATCTTGCTTCATCTCCAGTACCACAAACGAATATGGCCGTCAACCTGATCGCTACCGGCTTGTCCGAGGCTCCATCTTTGATTGTGATAGACGATTTGCATAAGGTCGGCGATGAAACCCTTTACTCAATTCTCAGAGAGCTCACTCTGAGGATTAATACTTTGAAGGAAGTTGGTCTAGTGATGTTCTCTAGATCATTCAGAATGGTAGTACCAGAATCAGACCAGTCGGGCAATATCGTTACCCTGGTAATGCCACTTCAGGGGTTGGATGCTGACTCTAGCAGGCAGATCCTGACGGCAATGCCAAAAATGGACTCGGATCAGTTTACTCACATTTATTCACTGTCTCGAGGACACCCCCTGATTCTAGAATTGATAAACAGGGGAAACGTTGCCGAGACATTCCATGCCACGCTAGAGGCCTTCGTTGAAAAGGAGATATTTAGCCGACTCTCGGGCCCGGAGAAACGCCTATTGGGTGCAATTGCAGTATTTCGTGAGCCTATCCCTGTGCAAGCCATCCATCAAGTCGAGGGTAGCGTAGATCTACTAGACGATCTAGTAGAGAAGGGTCTGGCACGTCAATCTGATGCTGAGAATTTCGATGTTCACGACCTAGTCCGTGAGTTCTTGTTAAGATCAATGGACGAGGAAATGAGGAACTCCCTTCATTTGGCTTCCGTAAATTGGTATAGGGAGAAGAAGGACGATGCTGCAGATAGAATTGAGTTCATCTACCACCTTAGCCATACGGGGGATGAGGATGGTCTCGCTGAAGTCTTAATCTCAGAGGGGCACAGTTTGGTTAGCACCGGTCACACAGAACTACTATCTATTCTAAACTCCCTCGAAAGCAGTGATTTTGACTCAAAAAGTAGAGGCCTAATTAGAGAACTAAAGGGTGACATTCTGACTATCCAGGGGAGGTGGGATCAGGCTGAAGAAGAATACGATGCTGCAACAAAACATATTGGGGGTGGTACTCCAAGTAACGAACTTGCTCGCCTTCTTTCTGCAAGGGCGGATATAGCAGTAAAGAGAGGGGCAATGGACGATGCACTCGAACTTCACCGAAAGGCTCTGGAGATCCAGATTGGCATCAGGGACGCTGTCGGAGCAGCAAGAAGCTACAACAACATGGGACATATATTCCGTCGAAGGAGAGACACACGTAGAGCACTAGAGGTGTATGGGAACGTAGAGGAACTACTGGAAAAAGAGAAAGACCCGGTTTTGAATGAAGCCAGAATTAGGCTAGCATCGGCATTCATAGAAATGGGAGAGCTAGACAGGGCAAGGGAGCACGCCATTTTTGCCTATGAGGATACCCGAGATTCAAATCAAGATTTCCTCCATGCTCGGTCAAGAGCGGTTTTGGGGAGGTACTATGCAAAGATCTCAGACAACGATCTTGCACTATTCCATTACTCGGGAGCACTGGAGACTCTCTCCGATCAAAACGACCCCCAAAGCACAGTGGAGGTGGAGATGCTACTTGGACAGGTGCTAATAGACGCAGGCCGAAGGGAGGAGGCTGCAGAGCACTACCTCAATGGTTTAGCAGTCGCAGAGTCGAACGACTTCCGTATGCTTCAAGGAGAATTACTAGCAAGGCTAGGCGAGGTAGAGCCAGATCGCTCTCAGAGGATGGATTACCTACAGAGGTCCCTTTCTCTCTTCAGAGATCTCGGCGCTGTGGGAAGGATGAAAGAAGTACAGACTTCAGTTCACAGAGCAGTGATGGGGAGATAGTCACGCTGCCACGATACTATTAGGCTCAGATTGCCCCGTCAAAAAACTAAATTCTGGCCCAAGTTGCTTAGAAATAGAGATATTTCCCGTAAACTCATCGCCTATCGCCATTAGGACTTCACTCTCAGCCAAATGAGGTGCGTTATTCTTCTCTGAAAGGTGACAGAGGACAATGCTCTCCAAATCGTCATGCATTACTTCCAGCAGTATTTCTCCGGCTTGCCTATTAGAAAGGTGACCCCCTCTGCCCGTAATCCTCCTCTTCAGAGATTCTGGATAGGGTCCACCAACTAACCTCTGGTGGTCATAGTTTGCCTCAATAGAAATGTGGTTGCAACCAGATAAATGTTTGATCAGGTCTTGCGGTGCTTCACCCAAATCTGTAACAATTGCGGCCCTATCTCCTCCCCCATCACTCACAATTAGCCCTACATTGTCAGCATCATCATGAGGAACAGGAACCGGCAACATGCTAAGCTCTGAAGAGAACTGCACTCTCTCTAGATTGCCAAATGTGGCACATTCTTCTACCAAATCCCATCCCATCCTTGATGCAGTTCCTAGATTGCAATATAGGTCAGAACCCCACTTTTTTGATGCCCTAAGTGCCGAACCAGAGTGATCCTTGTGGTGATGGGTAACCACAATGGAATCAATACAACTCGGATCAAACCCCGCTATCCCAAGCCTCTTCTCTGTTTGTTTGAGACTGAAACCACAGTCTACTAGAACATTGCAGCCCCCTGAACTGACAACGGTGGCATTTCCACGACTGCCAGAACCCAAATGCATGATCCCAATCGCCATCAAATAATACGCGGTTCCAGACGACCTTTCAACAAATCCATGGAAAATAGACAATTACTGCCCTTTTCAAACATCAAACATCATCCTATGCCCTACTAACAGCATATGTCCGAACGACGCTCCATCACCATGATAAATCTCTGAACCCGGGATTTTGCATAGAGGTGGGCGGATGCGTAGGAAGCAAACAGCTTTACTAGTTGCAATGTTGATTTTTTCTAGTCTAGCTTTCATCTCCCAGACTCGTCCACAATCGCCAGTATCCTCCACGGACCCTAATTTGGCAGAAGGTACAGAATCCCCAGTTACCGACCAAGATGGCGACTTAATGCCCGATCTATTTGAGGTGATTTTTGGAGAATCCGTAGATATTGAGACAGCAAAATTCCAGGGCACCATATCCGGCCTCGATCCATCAGATTCTACTGATAATTCAACTGACCATGACAGAGACGGGTTAACCGCTTTGCAGGAATACTGCTGGCCTTATACCTTGGATAATTGCTTTGAAGAACGTAATACCCTTACAGGAAAATCGCCAGAGGAAAGCGAATCTGGATTGCGTGAGTATCTGGACCCAAGATCTTCAGATACCGATGGTGATGGTTTGCCAGATGGATATGAGGTACACATGTGCACCCTGGGGGGGCTATACAAGAAAGACCCAAACGACCCCTTGAACCCAAACAATTTCTGGGAATGTCGATATTTCGATCCTCTCGACCCCAGTGATATCAACATCGATTTTGACAGGTGTGAGGCTGACTTCAGTTGGGGTTGTGGGGACGGATTCGATTTCAATAGCGATGGAGAGATTGACCTTGGAGAAAGATTCACGAACTCGGAGGAATACTGGCTGGGGGCCCCCGATGATTGGATTACTGAGAGGGATGGGCTCTGGTGCTGGGGCTCGATTCACGGGCTCACTGAAGACTCATGCCAGACTCAGTTCGAGAGGCCAACAGGTGAATCCGGTTGGATGGGCTCTGACCCCAGATTCTCGGACTCGGACTATTTCTTCTGGGATGAAATAGCTCCTGCTACACTAGATGTTTTGGGAGATGGAATTCCGGATGGTTGGGAAGCCCAATATGGACTCGATCCTCTAAACTCCAGCGATGCGATAATTGACAGTGATTCTGATGGATGGGACAAAGACGAGGATGGTTTCATTACGGCGGATGTAACAATCGGGACATCTCAGTGGGGCGAGGCATTCAGTAATTTCGAAGAGTACTCGGTTGACTTCGATGAAAACTCGGGAGTAATGCCGGGAGTTAGGGGGATTGAGATTTCTCCCGACTCCGATACTCTCATCAATTTTGACCATTCAACCGCAATAAGGCTAGTTGACTCCGCCGTACATAGCATAATTCCAGACCAACCAAGAGAGAGGTTGTTGGTAGGAAGCAAATATGGTATTACAGCATTAGATCCATTCAGAGGAATCTCTTCGTCATTTGAATTTCCTCCAGGAGTAGAACTGTACACAATGGAGAGGAATTCTGTAGGGAACATAGATTTCCTAATGTTGGGATCAAACCTAGGACTTCATACCTTGACTCTTGAAAACGGGCTACCAGTAATGGACACCCTAACTACCCATGAACTAGGTGAAGCATCTGTATTATTCCAGTTCGTCTCAGACTCTTTTGACCCAGGGGTACTGATTATGGGCAAGGATGGCGTCTGGAGGACAACATTCTCCGAGTCTGAACAATCGCTATCCACCTCTGAGATTATTTTTGTAGAGTCACTCTCATCAATGCTGAGTGATTCTAACGCAACCGCAACCTCTGCAGGACACGCCAAGATTTTTGGAAGAACCCCAATTCTACTAATTGGGTCCGATTTCGGACTAATCGCCTGGAATTCTTCCGATGGCTCTGACAACAATGGCATGCCATGGTGGGTCTTCACAAGAAATAACGCCGACGAATTTGTTAGCCCGGATATTCTGGATACCACTAAGACAGCCACTGTCAACTCCATAATGGTAGAATCTTCTGAACAAGGCTCAGACGACGTGTGGTTGGGGATGGGAGGGGGGCTGCATCTAATCACAATGGACTTATTTATTTCTCAGCCCAGGGAGTCAATCGACAATCAGAGGATGCTCAATCTAGGAGGACTTCTAACTGGCGCTAATGATGTTCACTCCATACTTCCGCTCGAAGGGATGATAATTCTGGGCTCTTCAGACGGAACTTGGTGCCTAGAAGGGAGCTCGGATGGGATTCTTGATATCCGCCAGAATCAGACAGATATACCGGGTCTTGTTACCTCACTTGCTTCTCTGGAGAGAGACGGTCAGATTTGGGTTTTCGCTGGCGTTTCACCGGGGAGATTCATGAACATAGCCCCCATGAATCCAAATTCCCATGATTCTGATCTTGATGGAATCCCTGATGGTTGGGAGTTTGCATACGGGCTCGATCCCACTGACCCATTCGATGCATCTAGGGATAATGATGCTGATGGGGTTTCAATCGGAGGAGGAAGCGGCCATGGGTTTGACAGATTGTGGACAAACTTGGAAGAGTATAGGTTCGTAACCCCATCTGAATTTGGACAAAATGGAACCGATCCTAGAGTAGCGGACTCAGATGGAGACGGACTTACTGATGGAGAGGAGTATTGGGGTTGGTTCATCGATCAAACATCATTCGATTGCTTCTACCTTAATCAGCAGTATCTGTGTGATGCCGGCATAGGCACATCTGCAGAGGAAGTACATCTCGGTGGATGGACTGGAACAGGCTCCAGTGGCGGCAGCGATCTTCCTACCGATCCGACAAACCCCGACTCAGATGGGGATGGAATGCCCGATGGATGGGAAATCAAACATCGTCGTTGGATTGGCGACATCTATACAGGAGGGAATGAATGGACATTGGATCCCAATAACCCAGAAGATGCTTCTGGAGATGCTGATGGAGATGGGTTATCTAATCTATGTGAGTATGAGTGGGAAAGACTACTGGATAGGTCAATTTCAACTGGGATAATATCACATGGTGAAACTTCTGCTTCAGTCCAGAAATGGGTCCCGACAGACCCAAATTCTGTAGATTCAGACTCTGACTCACTTCCCGATGGTTGGGAAGCTAGATATTCATGCAACTGGCCATCTTCGAATTCAGGCATCAATCCAATGAATGGATCTGATGCATTGGAAAATCCGGATGGAGATGGCTTCGATGTCAACAAGAATGGAATTATAGAGTCAGAAGAAGCATTTGTGAATTGGATGGAATATCACATCAAATCAGATATTCTGGGATCCGACTCAATATCCTCGGGAACAATGTACCCAGAAAATCACACATCATTTTTACCTCATCATTCATGGCAGGGTCTGGCAGACAAATCATTCGGAGAAAGAACCGGTGAGTACTACCTCTCGCTATGGACAGGGCTTCCAAACGAAGACATCGGTTCATCTGACCCGTTGAATTCAGATTCCGATAACGATGGCATGCCAGATGGATGGGAGGTCTTCCATGCACGGTGGAGTCTTTTCGACAGTGATTGGACTCTTAATCCAGTCAATGGAGGGGATGGCCTCGGAGACCCGGACTTGGACGGGATGTCAAATTGGGAAGAGTACAACTCAATCGATAGCTCAATTAGCGAATCAGACCCAACCATTTCATCACCGCAATTTTACCTAACCGATGCAGCCGGAGCACTCCTAGAGACTCCATGGATTGGTGCTGAATCGTCTCTTTCGTTTGGCTATTTCTTGACAGAAGAGCAATCTAATTTGACAGGAACTTCTGCAGACCCTAACAATCCAGATACCGACGGAGACGGTTTGCTCGATGGAATCGAGGTGATTTTTACTACTTGGAATTCAAGTGCTGGCGTCTGGACACTAAATCCACTAATTCCTAACCAGGGTGGGTTCGACTCGGATGGAGATGGGATTGGCGACCTGGTCGAACTAAATCTGACAGCAAATCTCCCAATTAATGGGGAATCTTACCCAATGGGGGCACCAACATTCGGTGTTGAGTCGAGGGAAATAGATGAGACTGCTTTCGAAAATAGGGTGTTTAGGATCCTCTTTAGCAAGGAGGGAAGGGCCGAACTAGGGATGGAGCAATACTTGGAGTGGAAATCTGGTTTGCCTGCAAAGCCGATGCTACAGGCAATCTTCGGAATCACTGATCCAAAGGATCAAGATACCGATAGAGATGGTATGAGCGACGGATATGAGTACTGGTTCTCGGAATGGGATCTAGAGGAAAATCAATGGACAATGAACCCACTAACTGACTCAGATGTGAATTTCGACTCCGACGAAGACTCATTCGATTGTAATGGCGATGGGGAGATTTCCGACTCTGAATCTTTCGATAATCTGGCAGAATACGACTCCAGGTGGTATGGAAAGAGGTTGGAGGTAGGTAACGTGCCAAATGGGACATCTGTTGTCTCCTACGGAGCCGATGCAGCCAATGCGCTCATTGAGGAGACCGGCCTTTCAAATAAATCCGCATGGGGGCAGCTATACTCGTTGTTCTCTTCGAAAAGCTTGCGCTCTTCAGAAAAGATAGGCCTGATCAACCAGATCGATCCAGATAATTTCAACAAATCCCTAATTGGAATTAGTGACCCTACTCACGATGACTCTGATGGGGATGGAATGCCAGACGGTTGGGAATACTGCTACTCAATTTATGCCGAGATCTTACCAGTCAACTCATACCGTTGGTCATTAAACCCCCTAAATCCACTGGATGTCGATTATGATCCAGATGCAGACGGTTGGTTGGACAGGGAGATATTAGACACGCCCGCAATCCAAGGAAATTGGGACTCCCGGGTGTTCACCCCACTTCCCGAAGATCAGCAATTCGGGAATGGGGCTAGCTCACTTTATTTCACAAATATAATGGAATATGACAATGGAACCGGGCCACTAGATCCCGATTCTGATTCTGACTCGATTCTGATGACTCCAATTTTTGTGGATGGGGTGGTGGTTGACTATCGTCAAGACATGAGCCTATCTGATGGAAGAGAGATGTTCAAGTATGGTACAAATCCACTTGATAACGACACCGATGGTGACATGATGCCCGACTTCTATGAGTATTATAGGGGTTGGAATGAGACAAACGATAACTGGTCTTCGTTCATGAAGATAAAAGTCCAGTGGACCGAGGTCACACCTCAGAACTGGAAGCCGATTAAGTTCTCAGATGGAGATATTACCAGGCCAGATTTGGACTGGAATTGGTTTACTCATGACCCAACAGACCCATCCGATGCCACTCAGGATGCAGATAATGATGGGGAGTGGGACTGTTCGGGGAGCAGTTGCGAGTATGTTCCATACAATAATTTCCAAGAGTATTATGCAGTAGTCAATGCGACCCTTTCTTCACCATCGATCGTACGGGCCTCAACATTATTCGATTGTTCCGGAGAAAAGGTGGAAGAATGGTGGCAACTTAGAGAGACACTACTTGGGACCTGTTCAGGTTCGAACTCAATTTCTTCCAACTACTTACGAATCAACAAAATTAATGACGACGACCAACTCTATGCCCTGATAGTTCAAGATAATGACTTGACATACTTGGATGTAAACTCCAGTAACGACATCATTCATGTAAATGGTGAATGGACTGATGAATTCAACAGGCTTGCAGGAGATAGAAACCACTTGCCAAATCCAGGACTGGGAGAATATGCATATGGGTGGTGGATTCTCGATATCGACGGAGACTTGGTTGCTGACGGGACAGACCCAACTAATTGGGATACCGATGGTGACTGGTTGAATGATTTCTTCGAGATCGACGACGATCTACTAGATGGAATTAGGGGCAATAGCGGTTCGCCGATTCGCTACGACGACAGGACTTCATGAACTCAACAATTCATTTGCCCCCCTCCCCTCAGATACTCATGAGCGAAGGGGAGCGAAACGTCCCTGGGCCCGAAGCCTCTGCGAATGATAAACTCCTATTCCTAAGGGAGAATATGGTTCATCTGACTAATCAACTGAGCATGCCAATAATAGAAGTGGCACTTGTCATCTCTAAGTACATTCGAACGGTACTGGACTCTCTCCAAAAAGCTGCCATCGAGGAGGGAGAAGAATTGCCAGAAGTCCTTCTAAATCCTCTTCCCAGCAACTCTCCACGATCAGAAACTAATTCTGGCATCGCTTCATTTCCACTTGAGAAGTTAATTGACAGAGTCGATCAGGACAGAATGGACATTTTGGATACTCTAGTCAGAACAATACTCAATGAGAGTCAACTGGAATTCGTCTCCGCACTTCAAGAGTTTCGTGACTGGGAATTCGAAATCCGCAACCAACTTTCAGACGTATCAAGCCCAGGGGGCCTCTTTAGCCCACTCTCACTAGATGACGACTTCTAGCTATTCATCGACTCTGAAGATGCTACTATGCCACTGGAGACCCACCAAGCATCAGCTATCGACCAGACGAAAAGAAAGGGCCATAGAAATGCCGGAATCAGCGGAAACTGAATTAGAAACCACTCTCCGCCCTTCCTGTGTTGGCGATTGAAATGCTGCCCTAGGAAGAGGAAGGGGACAAGCGAAAGTGCCACTGCAAACAGTGGTCGTATAGCACCCCATGGACCTACGCCACCGCTCAACTCGCTCCAAATGGCAGAAACAACGCCCAGAGGCCTGAAATCCTCCTCTTCCACTGCCTCTACCCGGACTACGAACTCCCCTTCCACATAGTTTGCGGTAATTGTAAGCGGATGAATTTGCCGACCATAATATCATAGAAAACGAGAACAACCGATAGCGATTGCGAAAACCATGCATGAGGGGTTAATAGTTACGGGATTTGAGCCATTTTCAAATTTCAAGAGAAATATTTCCCAACAGATTGTAGAGATAATCTCCGCAGAAATGGTATCCGATTTCAAGATCAGTACTTCTATACTTGCAGTGGACGAAAACGGTTCACGAGAGATTTCTGAAAGGATAGAAAGCGGGGAAAAAATCGGTTCTGTCCTACATCTAGGATTCTCGGAAAGCGCCAAAGAAATACTACTAGAGAGATACGCTAGGAATAATTTTCAAATGAAAATTGCAGATAACTCAGGCAGGCTCCTCTCTTCTGGAAAAATATCCCCGGGAAAAGAAGTCCTCGAAACAAAGGTCCCACTGAACTTCATCGACAACTTTCTGGAGCGTAATTCAAAAATCAGATGGAACGAAGACGCTGGTGGTTTTGTTTGCAATGAGACATACTTTCGCTCACTACTAGCCTCCTCAGAAGATCAGCAACCTGTTGTACTATTCATTCACCTTCCAAGCGAGGAAATTTTACCCCTCGAGGAACAATATGACATCATTACATCGATTTGTAAATCCCTAAATCAGATACATAATTAGGCCCAACAATCTCACTAATCTCTTCCGGACCCGAACCATTCCGAAGCCTCTCCAGTTCCACTCATGGCTAACTCGTCACCGACTTCCCTTGGCACAATGTCCCTCCCGGTATGCCATGTTGCCTGCTCTAGCCATAGGACAATGTCACGACCAGTCAAAGAAACCTCCATTGTACCTCCCAGGGGGTTCTCTTTCAAAACAAAGGAGGCCTTTCCTATGGATGCGGACTGCCTCGAGAGTCTGAAAACAGCCCCTTCTTCATCTGCCTCCATTGCCATCGCATCGAGTGCCGTGTCTAGGACTCGATTCTCCCTCAATATCGACAGAAGATTATCAATTGAATCTACATTTCCACTTATTTTCTCAGAATCCCTACTTATTGGGAAATCAGATTTTTCTAGAGTACTATCGGGGCTCCATCCAGGAAAAATTGAACGAATTGAATCGAAAACCTTGTCTGGATCATCATGACTTCTGACAATCGTAGAAACTTGTATGATTGGCTCCACATGACCTCGAACAAATGGAAACTAATAGTGCTAACCGGTCTACAATCGATTTGCGCGAAAATTCAAACCATTAACATTCGACGATAAGGCGTGGCACAACGTTCTGGGTTGATTTCTCTTGCTCTTGTTTTAATACCTAACATTGTCATTCTTTCTTTCAGAACTCTGTCTCCTGAGCTCAATGAGGCTCTATCAAACGACTATTTCGGGCAAATAGTGGCACACTCACTGGCCCTGTTAATAGGGTTGATAATGGCATATCGATATTCAGTCGTCCATGATCACGAATTCCGTCGATCTAAGGCTATCAGTGCTTTATCAAAAACTTACAAATTAGAGGATAGAGGCCTCTGGGAAAAGGGAGAAGTAGCAATTCAGAAGCTGGAAGCAAGGGCTTTTTCGGATTTCAAAGGTAGAAAGGCAACCACCTCTAGACGTAGAATGCAGGGCAAGATTGGAGAGATAAATCGAGAATCCCAAGAACTCATACAAAAGATTGGAGATAATTCAGAATTCACTCTTTCAGTCGATGGAGTAGAGCAGAAACAGGAAACAATCGAAGAACCCCCAAAAGAAAAACCAAAACTAATCTCCCGAGTCTCAAAATTCATTTCTTCTTCTGTCGAAAAAACCGCGTCCAGGAGGGAAGAAAGAAGGAAGAAAGCCGCACTTCAGAAAAGTGAGTCTTCCTACCCTTTAGTGGAAGATGCAAACTCTAGATGGGCAATCCCACAAGGGACCCAGATGAAAACTAGATTGTGCAGCAGTTGTTCAACATACAATGATGCAGAGTCAGATTATTGTTCATCCTGCGGTTCGTTAATCGCTTGATTGGGGAACGGTTGATATGACTCCTTCAGGAGCCTAGGTCGGGAACGTTATGGCCAGTAAGAGAGACTATTACGTTATTCTTGAAGTCGACAAAGACGCTTCAGAGGACCAGATAAAGCAGTCTTTCCGTTCCCTTGCAAGAAAGTACCATCCCGATAAGAATCCAAATGACTCAGAAGCAGAGACTAAATTCAAGGAGATCCAAGAGGCATACGCAATCCTATCTAACCCCGAAGAAAGGCGAAAGTACGATGTCTTTGGCCACGAAAGGCCCGGCGGCTCTCCATTTGGATCTCGAGGATTCCAAGGTGTCGACATTAGTTTCGATGACCTTTTTGGCGGTGGCTTTGACTCGATTTTCAGTCAATTCTTTGGCGGACAACAGGGCGATAGAACACGTGGTTCAGATTTATTGGTAAGGCATTCCGTACCCTTTCAAGCTTCAATGGATGGCTTGGAAGATGAAATAGAAATTGAGGCTCTGAAGTGCTGCGATAGTTGCAATGGCTCTGGCTCCGCGAAGGACGGAGGCTCACGTCAATGCCCTTCATGTGACGGAAGGGGCAGGATAGACGAGATTTCCATGATAGGCCCTTTCAGGCAACGAGTCAGAAAGGATTGCGCCCCATGTAGGGGTTCTGGAAGACTGATTTCTGATCCATGCCCAGATTGCAGAGGTGATGGAAGGGCCCTGCAAACAAATCGCGTCAAGTTCTCGATTATGCCGGGCATAACCTCTGGAAATCGTCTTAGGATGCGTGGACAAGGGGAGGCTTCAACATCACTCAATGGGAGTCCAGGGGATCTATTCATAGAAATTGATGTCGAACCTCACCCATGGTTCGAAAGAGACGGATCAGACCTTCTCATGGCCCTTCCTCTAAACTTCGCAGACTTGACCCTTGGGACTACCATCGAGATTCCCCACATAGATTCTGATGCCCTTAGGATTACAGTGCCCCCCGGCTCTAACCCAGGAGAAACAATTTCAATTCCCGGTAGGGGTCTGCCTTACAGCAACCGTAGAGCCAGAAGGGGTTCGGTAACCGTTGTACTAAGGCTCCAATCACCCAACAAGCATTCTCGCAAGTTGAAGAAGAAAATAGAAGAAATCAGACTTGAACTGGAGAATCATACCCCACCCGTAGAAGAGAGAATTAGGGACGAAGCCAAATCAAGACGGGGACTTTGAAGAATCACTCTTCTCCCATTTCTATAGGATTTGTTGGAACCGCTGCTATCGGTTTCCCATCTACTAATCCTGAAATTTGAATATTGAATGCCGGCGGATTTCCCAGAGTTTCAATTTGTACGAATTTCGTCGAACCCCCCTCTAGGTCACCCAAGAAAACCTCATCATCTCGAAAAATCATTTCTGGAATAACGCTCTGTATTGTGGCAACTTCTCCCAGCGGTGAGAAAATCCTGATCGCAGCCATTTCCCAGCCAATTGTCCCAGCCCTGATCCCAATTAGAAGTGAATTAATGGAATCCTCAAATCTCCAAACACATATGTCGATATTTTCAGTAAAATGCCTTATCTCGGGCACTCCAAGTTCCTCAGAAACAGAATTCCATGAACCCTTGCCAAGTATGGATAGTGCCGCAGAAACCTCTTCACGGCCCTTTGTCAGATCTTTGATCGAGAACCTATCTCTAAGGGCATTCAAGATGTGCCTCTCATTTTCCACTAATTCTCCCCCTCTCTTTGAAGGCAGCAAATCACTTCTATTCCACCATAATACAATTACTAGTGGAAATATTAGGAAAAGGCCAGCAACCACATAGAATGGTGTAAACATCCATGCTAAATTGACAAATTCCCCTTCGTCTTCAAAAGAACCTCTATTTTCCAGAGTGAATCGATATGCAATCTCCTCCCCGAAGTCACCATTCCTTTCCAGTCTGATAGCATGCACCCCAGGATCCAGCCCCAATTCACCCTGTTCACTATCGGCAAATTCAACAATCGTCCAAGTACTTTGATTCAGTCTCTGCACGCTAATTCTAACTGTATCGTTATTTGAGACCCAAAATCCAACCATCGTCCAATTCGTTGAAGAAATTTCCAAGGCAAACACATCCACAGAGTCATTTGTTGAGAAAGATCCAATGGTCGTGGAATTATTTGGCGAAATTATCTGCCATTGCTCGCCTATTTCATTAGAATCCCACAACTTGCTTGGAGCATCCCCGAACTCCTCAAAAATAGAATTTTGCTGCCCTTCTCCAATACAAGAAAATGTAAAAATTGAGACAACAATTAGTGTAGAAATTACGACTCTGGCCTCATGCATTATGCTTGGGAGGGCAACTAGGTCTTAGAATCCTTCAAGCGAAATGCTTCCATGGGCAGCCAATGGATGAGCGGCCAATAGGTAGGAGTGTGATTTCAAGAGATAGATTTTCGAGACTATTTTCTCTTGGAGACAGGAATGATCCATCTTCATTTGCCCCAGGATTAATCATTGGAGAAGACGATCCAGATTTTCCCATTTCAATCGCACCATTTTATTCTTCTATGGATAACTCCAATATTCCTTCTTCAATGAAGGTACAAACTCGTGCAAAACTCTGTTTTCCATTCGATTCTCTAGATACTTGGGAAGCTTCGCAGGGTTTGGTTCTCCCACCGAGTTTAGTAGAGTCCAATTCAGGCGAATTTGGTTCGGGAATCGAGTTAGTTCCGATAACTTGGAACTCATTGCATCATGACCAATCTCTTCTAACTAATGGGCTTCAGCCGTCATTAATTGTGTTGACCGACTCTCCTCAACTCTCAAGCAGTCCCGGTTTGTTAGAAAGGGCTCTATTGACGATTAGGACCTCCTTCCCTTCTTCGTTGATTTGGACTCCAGGGATTGGAGGTCCGGATAATTGTGCGCTGCTCTCATGGATGGGGGTGGACATTTTCGACATGGCTCGCTCAAGACAAGCATCTTCCCTGGGCGTACTACTCTCTGAAACCGGCCCTAGAATGCCAGAAAGGTCAACAAATGAGGACTCATCAATGGATTCCCAAAAGGAGATGTGGATCCGAGCAATTTCAGCTACTAGATCGGCAATCAGAGATTGTTCACTCAGGGATCTGGCAGAGAGGCAGAGCACTTCTAGCCCCAGATCTGTAGAACATCTGAGGAGGCACGATCAACTCTCATTTGAGTTTTCAAAGAAAATAGGGATGACCAGCAGTTCTGTGGATTTCGGTAAAAAACTCCGTTGTCACTCCTTCGAGAGTAGGAACGATGTAACAATTAGGAATTGGAGGGAAGATATTTCTGAGAATTATGAGCCACCTTCAAGACAACGTGATGTTCTAGTTCTACTTCCTTGCTCGGCTAAGAAGCCCTATCGACTTTCTCAAAGCCATTCTAGATTCAGACGTGCAATTGGAAATTCACGTGCTCATGAAGTGATGGTGACTGCCCCTCTAGGACTAGTTCCTAGAGATTTGGAAGATTTGTGGCCTGCTGCACACTATGACATCCCAGTTACGGGAGATTGGGACGAAGATGAATTGTCCATAATTAGGAGTATGATTAGTAGACTTGTAGAAAGAGTCGGTTACTCCAAAATAGTGAATCATTCAGGAATCGAATTATCTCTAGGAGACTGGGTTGTAATTGATACTAGGATGGGGGCAAGTGCTGGTTCTGGAGAATCGTTGGAAAGGCTTCAGGATGCAATCTCTTCATCGTTCTCGCAAGGTGATGGAGGAGAAACCGATTTCAGCGTTAGAGAGGAGAAGATGAAATCAATTTCTAGATTCCAGTTTGGTTCGGATGAATGGCTTGAAGACTGTCAAATCAGAGGTAGGCCTCCAATTTTTACAATCACAAAGGACGGTGTGCAAATGGCAAAATGGGATCCTCGTAGAGGGAGATTCTTGCTTTCCAAGGCAAGCCTCGGAATCATGAGGAGACTAAAACTCCTAAAATCCGTGGAAATCCATTCCGGATTGGACTGGGTCGGAGACATATTTCCAAGCATGATTGCACACTATGACGGCTCAATTTTAGTTGGAGATGAGGTTCTGGTCATTCAGGAGGGGGAACTAATAGGCTCTGCCAGAGCACTTGCTCCTGGGTGGGAATGGCCCTTAGGCCCCGGCAAACTGGCAAAATCGAGACACAGGCTCTGAATGTTCATTTCCAATTGATTTGGCGTAGCGGTTAAAGAGGGAGAGCAGGTCGCCCGGCTGTCCGAGGTATACATTTGTCAAGGATGCACAGTAAAGGTAAGGGGTCTAGCGGCTCCAGCAAGCCTCATTCTCAGACTCCTCCAGAGTGGTCAAATTCGGACAAGAAAGAGATAGAAGGGATTATTGTTCAACTATCAGAAGAAGGCCATACAAATGCCTCTATCGGGACCATACTAAGGGACAAACATGGAGTTCCAGACGTCAGGCTAGTAACTGGGGAGAGGATTTCTCAGACTTTGAATAGGCTAGGCCAGTCTTCAGGACTACCGGAGGATTTGATGAGTCTGATGCGACGTGCCCTGCGCCTGATAGATCACCTCACTCAGAATTCCAAGGACATCCATAACAGGAGGCAACTGGAACTTTGTGAGTCAAAGATTAGGAGGCTTTCGAGGTATTACAGGGAAAATAACCAGATCGACTCAGAATGGACTTACAAGAGAGATCAACTCAGACTGATGGTCGAATAATCAGTAGTGATTTGTACTCACCTCCAATCGAAGGAGTGTGGAACCTCTTATCGGACAGGATATTTTCTCCCCAGTTAGGGACTCAATCCAACTATTCGCTAATGATGCAATCAGTAGGAGAAAAACGATCCTATTAGTCTCAAAACCAAATTTCGAAGGCTCCCTCTCCATTGCCCCTATCGAAGCAGCTTTACTAGATGCTCGAATTCCATACAAGCGCAGATTTACACATTCTGATCCCGATTATTCTCCCTTCATCCAGATCTCAGATGGTTCAGGAACGACAATAACAGACTCCTATGGGCTGTCACTTTCTACAACCATTGTCGATGGATTGAGGGGTAGATTAGGCGACTTTCGTAAGGGCCCCCTCAGTCCAGTTGCTCAGGCACATGTTCTTGCTAAGTCATTGAATCCCAATAGCCACCGACTTAGGAGAATGCGCCCCTGGATATTGTCCGGAAATTGGATTAATGGAGCACTAGACACAACATATGATCCTGTTTATTCATCCCTGCGGGATCATCTTTCATCTGAGGGATCAATACGGGTAATCCCAGTTACAGAAGTCCCAAATCTTCATTTCAATAATTACACATGGCTAGAAAGATGCGATATAGAGGAAGCAACCAGGGAATGGAACAACTCTGAGTTAGAAAACCGCGAAACAATCATGGGAAACCTGGCTAGACCAGTTCTTAACTCCAGCTTGCCTTCAACATCGAGGGTAGAGGAATTGCTCTGGCACTGCGTTCTCGGATCAGGTTGGGAATCTGATCTAGCATCTCAAATCAGCATTGCAAAGTCCAATTGGAAAAATCTCACTCCAATCAAGGCGGCTTCTATTGTTGCAGACTCTCTTGTTTCTACAGGAGAAATTTGACTATTCTATCCTGAGAATACTGCTGCACCCGGAGCATTCAATCCTTAGCGGCCTAATGTCCGACTCCACTGAGTTCCTTTTCCCGCAAGAAGGACACTTCACCCTTCCTCCCTTCTTCGAATTTCTCTGACTTTCGCTATCTTCAACTACTGGTGAGATTATTGCAGCCGGGAAAACCAGCAACACGCTTGAGCCCACCACTCCAAGAACAATAGGCATGGGAAGACCAAACCAATATATTGAGAGAGAAAGAACCCCCAAAACGCCAATCATGATCATACTCGGAACCCTAGTTCTCCTTTTTGTCAGAGCCATTCCTATTCCCAATGCCAGGCATAGAGCGAACACAGAAATCATAGCCGAAATTAGAGGACTGAATAAGAGAGCATTTTTCGCTTCAAAATCAAGCCTAAAGTCAGTATCGGATTCTATTCCAGACTCATCCACGGTGAGTATCTCCATTACAATCCATCTTCTATGAGTGTAATCGACGTCCCCATTGTCCAGATTAACCCCATCGAAACCTGAAAGCATACCTGTGCGAATTTCGAATGAAAGGTCTACCTCTTCCCAGAAATCATATCCTCCGGGTTTGATGAAATCCTCAATCAGAGTCTGCCTTGAATCTCTCTCTACTCTGTAGCTAGACTCTACATATATGGAAATCTCATCTGAGTTGAATGCTCTAGATGGACCTAGATCTATACTGACAACCAAAGGTCCAAAGTCAACAGGATCCACTCCGAAGACAGATTCAGAATTAATCATCAGTCCTATAGATAGAAATGACTTCAAATCAGACTTGGAACCCTTCAGATGACCCTCCAGTGCAGCCAACTCTGTGTTGTCTACTCTGGCATTTGACTTCTCTGATTGGCTAACGGTATCTGAAAATGTATTCAGATTCCTCCACCAACTATTCGACCCCAGGCTCTTGTTTCCAATATTGTCGAGACCCCACCTCATCCACTGAGACATAGCGCCATCAAGGGTAATCGTAGTCTTCCTCTCTATGGAATTTCCATCGTATTTGCAATTTACTTCGACCATTAGGTCCGATCCCCCTGTCCGAGGGGGCTCCTCCTCGGGGTACCAGCTATTGTCTCCGGTATCTTGACCAAGTGTGACCTCGTGAATCTTGTCTACTGTGATAACAAGTGAATCCTGCAGTGAGATCTGGAAGTCAGTTCTCACGGTCCCTCCACTGGAGCTGCTCGGTTCCCAAACAAACGTCACATCCACCCATTCCTCATTTGAATTAACTATCGGACTTTCAGAGATCTCGACATTCTGGACCATTAAGCCACCCGTGGAACCAGTCCAAATCTTGTCACCGAATCCAGAAGTCAACCTTACAGGGAAGAAAACCAGATTTCCCTTTACGCTAGCCTCCCTAATCACCACGTTAACTAGTGGGAATGAGATTGATAGACCAGCATCAACTTCTTCCGCGCCCCAATGGAAAACTATTCCTGACTCACTCCCAGGATTGGAGAAAATCAAACTCCTCACAGAAAAGATAACCTCTATCTTCTCGTTTTTCGAGACTTCGCCATCTTGAACTTCTACATCCACTTGTACCTCTCCAGATTCAGAAAGATAGACTGCTGGTAATTGCGAGGAACTTTCGTATGTGTTTCCGCCGACCTTGACGACTACTGTCGCATTGGCTGACACTCCAGCAGAGTCTGATACCTCGTATGGGATTGAGAAGGTCCAGGTTCCTGAGGAGTAACTCCCCGCCTCCCCCCACTCGATCATCCATGAGCCAATTTCTACCTCTCCAAGAACGGATGATGTTACTTCGACGGATTTCTTCTCCTCTAAGTCGGATTCGAATGGAGTCAGTTGTCCGCTATCTGGGTCTCCAATAAGGAATAATTTGAACTCATCCGGGGATTCACAGCAATCACTGCTCTCTGCAGCATGGGCATTGATCGGTGAGAGAATTACGATAGCAAGCATCGATGAAAATATGGCTACTTGCCTTGCACGAGAACGGTCCACGTTACTCTGATTCATATCGTACCCTTCAATGCGACGCAATTTATGGGGGAAAATCACCCTCTTCTAGACAATAATTTACACCACGACTAGTTGTGAAGCCAGACCAATTCTGCTACTTCGTTGCTAATATCCACGAGCCTAGCGAAACCGACCCTCTCAAACTGGTATACTTCGCCTAACTTCAAATCAAAATCTTCAATCACCCCTGCCAATTCCCTCACTTCCTCTCCTTCCGGAACAAACATCTTTGCTTCTCTGGATATTTCCTCAGGAAGCCAATGGATGATTGGTCGATCATCGCTTCTTTCTTCGCATTCAATCTGTGCATTATGGCCATTAATTTCAACATCGGCGAAGTCCTTCAAACGCAACTTTACTCGCTTTAAGTCTTCTTTCTGTATCAAAATCGATTTTTTTACTCCCCATTCTCTCATTCCCGGTATTAATCCGTCCGGATGCCTTGCAATCTTCGCTTCCGAGGGGATGTTCTCACCCTGAATCTCAATCCTAACTGGATTGGAAACGAAAAATCTCCTCTCACAGTTGCTGTCAATATTCTTTGAATTGAACGCCTCTAAGGTTTGCATTGAAATTGAAATATCTTTCTGAGTTAGCCCAATTTCGCTCCAAAGCGAGATTATAGATTGTGGTTCAAAACCCCTCCTTCGCAGGGCCCTTAGAGTAGGTAGACGAGGATCATCCCAACCCGCATAGTCTCCTTTTCTGATGGAAGAAGAGATTCCCGATGTTGAGAATCCACCAAACTCGTGAACTTTCACTCTTCCCCAGTAAAGAGTCTCAGGATAAGTCCAACCAAAGTGTTCGTACAGGAGAGACTGTTTCCTGGTGCTATCCATAAGATCCTTGCCTCTAATGATGTGAGAAACTCCCTGTTCGTGATCCTCTACTGCACTTTGAAAATCTAACAGAGGCCAAACTTTGTATTTCTCTCCAACTACTGGGTGAGGGGAGTGTTGAATTCTAAGTGCTGGCCAGTCTCTAAGAGCAGGATTTGGCAGACTCATGCTTGTCTTTACACGTACTACGGCACCACCTTCCAATATTTCGCCAGAATTCATTGCCCTCCACTCTTCTAGATTCTTTGCAATCTCATTTCCCCTGCATGGGCAATCCGTCCTCTCTTCCCTAAAGTTGCGGAACTTTTCAGCCTCGCACCGGCATACATACCCATGTCCCTCAGAAATCATCTTCTTCGCTTGTTTTAGATAAATTGGCATTCTTTCACTGGCTCTAATGACAATATCGGCTCCTCTTCCTGACAACCACTCGAAGTCTTCCTCGATCCATTTGTATGCATCAAGCAAAGGGGGCTTGACCCTAGTATCTGTGTCATCGAATCTGAGCACTATTGTCCCATGATATTTTTCCGCATAACTGGAATTAATCACGACTCCTCTAGAATGTCCAATTGATAACGGCCCATTTGGGTTCGGAGCAAATCTAAGCACAACCTTTGAAGTATCTCCTGGTAGGTCACGCAAACCCTCCCTCTTCTTGTGTTTCTCTCTCTCCAAAGCCTCGGGATCGATACCTTCCAGCTCTGCTCTAACCACTTCCAATCCTTGTTCCTTTGCCAATGAATTAGCCTGTTCTACTTCGTAATCAATCAAGCCCACAAGACTCTTTGCTTGAGGTCGAAGATCCGACCTTTCTGCCAAAACTCTGCCTAGGACACTTCCCGACTTGCCCTCTCCACCATATTCTATGGCATTCTGCAATGCATATTTCCTAACGATCCGAATCTGATTGGAATCAAACTCGCCATTATCTCCCATGATTATCGATCAAACCAGCCAATGATTACATTTCACCATTCTTGCTAATTCCATTCGTCAAGAGCGGATTGAACCCCACTAGGGGGTTTAATGGACCTCGATGGAATTGGCTTTCGATGATGCATCATCCATGCTCTTTCGACATTTTTCCATTTTCTTCTGAGACAATTAGGAGGGGAGTCTCCCCTGCAAAGCTCCTCAATTGCAAACTTTGACTTTTGATCCGATGGATACCCCGAACCTAGGTCAATTCCCAATTGCTCAGATAACTCATCCATCGCCCAATCCCTGTTCACTTTGGCAATAATGCTGGCCGCACCCGTCACTAAATCATCAGAGTCCATCCTATGCTTGGAGACAATTTCCCAACCGCTTCCCTTGTTTTTCAAGCACGCAGAAACATTCCTTCCAAATCGTCCGGCATCTACATCACAAGCATCTAGAAAAATACTGTATTCAAGTGAAGTCTGCGTGACCTCTTCAATTGCTTCTGAAAAGGCCCATACCTCCAGAGAATTAAGATTTCCAGATTCCATCCATAAATCAATTCTCTCCGGATCGCAGCGTATCAAACCTACCTTCCAGCCTCTAGATTCCGAAATTGCGATTATTTCAGAGTGAATTGCCTCTCTCTTTAACTTAGTTAGATTCTTGGAATCATCCACTCCTAATTCCGCCAGAATTACTCTGTCTTCCATTGGAATTGAAAGTGCACATACTACCAAGGGCCCAATTGCAGGCCCCCTGCCCGCCTCGTCAACCCCTACGTGATGTATTCCCATAACATTGCCAGCGAAACCAATGGTCATGAAAAATGCTCTTTTTGGCCTCATAATGGGGAAAGCATAATTCGTACGTCCGCCGCTCGCAGGACATGGGACCGATATGGCCCTTCAAGAAGAAGAAACCAGCAAAACCGGCTATTTCACGAACAAATTACATGAAAAACGTGGTTGAGTACGAGAAAAAATCCGGAAAGAAAGAAAGCAAGGATGGTGATAAAAGCCATCTGGAGAGTAAGAAGTTCTTGGACGCAAAGAAGCTTTTGTCAAAGGACAAAGATGACTAGGAGACGGGATCAGGAATCAGGGATCCAACCACTTCTAGGTCAATTTCTCCAGCCTGAATTGGTGATTTTATTCCGAATTTCCCACTCACTTCGGGAGCAATTTCTCCGAATTCACCTATGCTTTTTCCTTTGACTATGATACGGCTTCCTCTGCCAGTGATCCATGGTCCATGACCCGTTTCAGTAGGCAAAAATTCCACATTGTCACCTGCTCCTAGGTCTCGCATCAGAGCCTGTGCTATGCCCTTTGAAGCGGTAAATCCACTTCCAACTTCAGCACACGTCCATGCTCCTCTTTGAAAATTATTGAAACCCCTAACGACGGTTCCTAATTCATACACTCTCTGGGGTAATTCGTGGTGCCTATTTGCCGCAAGCAACCTCAGTAGAGAAGGCAGAATGTATTGCCTAAGAATAGTGTGATCCAATGTAATTGGATTGGAGATCAATGCCATCCCATCTTCCCGCGGCCATCCCATGATTTCGAATTGGTCTCTCTCATTTGAAAGAGTTAGACTTTGCACTTCCTGAAGTCCGCAAGACCTCATACTTTCTCCAAACCTCCTATCTAGATTCGAAGAATCAAGCGGAATCGCATCTAGATGTGTCCTCGACAAAACTTCTGGTAGGTTTTCGAAACCATGACCTATTGCAATGTCCTCTACGATATCAACCGGATGCATGATGTCACTCCTCCAGCGTGGCATCGAAATAATGTGTTCAATCTCTCCCACAACACAGTCTGCCCACTTTCCACGTTCATTGGGGCCGTCTGTAACCGTTTGACTTCCCTCCAGTTTACCGCCCATCTTCGCTATTGAACGGGATAACTCATCTGAGCCCAACTCTACACCCAGAATTTTTTCAATCAGCCTCCCAGGGACACGATGCTTACGGGCACCCCCATTGGGTACTCGAATGATTTTATCATTCGAGTCAGATATTTCGATACTTTCAACCACGCCGCCTCTTTCTGACATCGATAGACACACAAGGAGTAGACAAGATTCACAGGACCTAATGTCCCAACCGGTAACATCGATGAAGAAATCCTTAGTCCCTTGGTGAACAGTTGTATGGCTTCCATTGATAATTGGTGGAAATGAGAGGACCATATCTTCAGCATCCATAATCACAGGAAAACTATCCATCCCTTCCATTAGATGCGAATACTCCGCTCCTTTCGGGTGTTCTTTCAGAATTGCTTCAATTGTCATCTCTTCTGAGCAGGCAAGTGGCACGAAAGAGAAATTAGACGGAACCGTAGTAACCCTAAATGGGGGTTTCAGAGAGTTTAGGTCGTGGACCCCTATCGATGCAAATTTTCTTTTTCTCCCTAGTGTCATGTGCAACTTTTCTTGATGATCCATTAGGGTTTGAATAAAATCTTCTTTTTCTTCTGGATTAGCCCCAGTATCAACCCCCCTGACCACTGCGCCCATTACTATTGGCCTGACATCTTCCAACTCGGAGGCGACTGAAAGTTTGATTTCGCCATCAGATACTGGCAAGTCAACTCCTACTTCAGCCGATGACAGGAATGAACGGGATGCTCGTGCAATAGTCTCATGGCTGAGAAGATCGGGACGATCAGGAAAAACCTCGACTTCTATCGAATCCTCGCTATTTCTATCTACTGGGCAACCCAATTCCGGCAACCATTCGGGCCATTCCTCGGCTAAATGACTGGCGCCATGAATATTCTGGATGTAGCTGAGGATTGAGTGTTTGAATTCTAGAGTAGGAATTTTCTCACCTCAGATCCAGCCACATCTTTAGAGGGCGATCATAACCAACCAACCTCAGGCCAGAAATTGCAGCGGTATCGAAATCATTGGCTCGAAGGTTCCTCCTCCCTATTCTCTCAATCCTATCAACGCCTATCTCTCTCATCCAACCACGAATGCCAATTGTCAGCTCGTCTATCTTTGTACCCAAGTCACCATCTGGACATGGCGAGACCAACGCAGTACATCCTGAAGCTACAGCAATGATCAGGTCCTTGGCAACAGGCTCGTGCAATACCTCAATCATCACAAATTTCCCAGTTTCACTCATGCCCATAGCCTTCGCAGCCAAACCAATCTTTGGGAGTGATGAGGCCAGACGAGTTCCACCTCTAGTTGCAGAGTTTACCACTGCTCCATCCAACTCCAAGTCCATGACGAGCCTGAAAAGACGCTCTATTCTGTCAATTCTACCTCTCAGTAAAATTATCGAGTTTCCAGGCATCCTACTTCTAAGTGAAATGATCATTGCTTCTATTTCCGCGTCATTCAATCCAGGGAAGTCTGTGATATCAAAAACAATGCCCGAACAATTTCCGACATGATCTATCGCATCGCAGAACTCATTTTTTCCAACTAGTAGCAAATCGCTCGCTCTCGATTTTGTTCTGACAATTGCCGGCGAATCTACGTCCTTCCACCGTTCAGAGCCCATTGTTGTCTCACAAGTCATTATCCAGGGTATTTTCAATAGTGCACCCCCTGAATCTGATCCATCTTGAACTAGAAGGGTGTAGTGGTCCAGAGGGGCATTATCCGATAAAGAGTCCTCGTTAGGATATAGTGAAATATTTTCAAAACCCTCAGAAATTGATACTTCAGCCTCATCATCTCTAGAAAGGGACCCATCAGCAGCCTCTAGAACCAAAGCATCATCATTCAGAGCCAAGCCCATGGGATCTAGCAATTTCGAGAATTCAGAAATCTCTGATTTCTTTATTGACCTCATTTCGACCCCATCCGGAGGGGGTGGACAACTGCCAGAAATTATGACCCTGCCTCCAGTCATGCCTATTCCGGGCTCCGAACCAACAGAACCCATTACGACAATCGAACCGCCAGACATTCCACAACCCAGGCGATCGCCTGAATGCCCCCTGACAATAATAATTCCACCAGTCATTGAGTAACCGGATTCATCTTCCGTCGACCCCTGGATGGAAATCTCCCCACCCTCCATCCCGAATCCTACCTTGTTGCCAACGTCTTTCTCCACAACGGTCTTTCCAGAACGGTGAAACGCCCCGAGCATTGAACCGGCATCCCCCCTCAGGGTCAAAGTCCCACCACGATTTGCTGCTCCAACACAATCTCCAAGAGACCCAAGACACAGTACTCTCGCTCCCTCGGGCAAGTGAGTCATCACTCCAAATTCTCCGTCCTTTGGCCTCTCATCACCGGCTCGACCCCAACCTATCTTCACAGGACGACCCTGCTCTAATGCCTGCTCGACATATCTGTCCAAGTCATTGTTGAGTTTCAAACTCTTATTGACAATATCCCTCAAACCATAGCCCCCTGCATTACTCTAGTATCCAGAAAGAGGCGCCTCATTATTGACTCTTGCCGAATTCGCTATGTTCATAGGCATCCTTCAGACGTCGATTGAGCAAAGGCAAAGACATGGGGATTTGAAAATGGAAACCATAAAGGTAGCAATAAACGGTTTTGGAACTATTGGGAAGCGTGTTGCAGACGCGATTGACGCACAAGATGATATGGAAGTTTCAGGGGTGACAAAAACCGGCCCAAGTTTTGGGTGCGAGCTAGCAATCAAGAAGGGTTTCCCCCTCTACTGCACATTTGATGACGATGATCGGATTGAACAGTTCTCGAAGAAAGGTTACCCTTGCTCAGGAGGTCTTTCTGATTTACTCGCCATTTCTGATGTCGTTGTAGATTGCGCTCCAGGAAAGTTAGGTGCTGAAAATCTTGAGAAATATCAGAATGCCGGAATAAAGCACATATTCCAAGGCGGAGAAAAGCATGAATTAACGGGCTTGTCCTATACTTCATCGGCTAATCACAAGGAGAATTTGAACGCAATTGGCACCAGGGTCGTTTCTTGTAATACAACAGGGCTGTCTCGAACTTTGGTCCCTCTTTTCGAACACTGCGGTTCATTGAAGGTTGAATGTACAATGATTAGGAGGGCCGCAGATCCAGGTGATTCTGGAAAGGGCCCGATAAATGCAATAAAACCCGTCCTGAAAGTTCCAAGCCATCATGGTCCAGATGTAATGACCGTTAAACCAGAGATTGAGATTAACAGCCTCGCTGTAGCGGTCCCAACAACAATCATGCACGTCCATAGCATCATCGCAGATCTTCCGAGGGGGCACGGACTAACCACTGATTCGATAATACAAATGTGGACAAAAACGCCACGAGTAATTATCATGAATGGGTCAGAGGACAGAATTCCTACTACCGCCGAAGTAATGGAGATGGCCAGGGACATAGGCAGGAAGTGGGGTGATTTGCATGAAATCTTTGTTTGGGAAGACGGGGTAAAACTAGTCGGAGACCGTCTCTATTATTTCCAAGCAATTCATCAGGAGAGCGATGTAATTCCCGAGAATGTTGATTGCATCAGGGCACTGATGGGGGTCGAGGGCGACTGGCGCAGGTCTGTCGCAAAGACAGACGATTCAATCAGCCAATACTACTCCACATAGTGAATCTAATTTCAATCGCATAGTGTCAATAGTCAAAAGAGAATCTAGTCTCGGGATGACGAATGACTACCACAAAATCGGTTTGTTCAGTCATCGCCCTATTTTTCTTCTCTACTTTCGCCCATTCATTTTCTTCAGATACGGTATTCCAGGAAGAACTCCCTTCTCGTTCATCCGATGCCCCCGAAGTGAAAAAATGGACCATGCTCGATAATCCCATTTCTGGCGACTATCAAATATCGGATTCATCCGGAAAGATACATTCACCTTTCGGAATTTCAGATCCCCTCGTTGAAGAACTCCCCCTAGGTCCCTGGCAAATAATTGGCCTAGAAAGGCCATATGATTCCAGATTGCATATTGTGCAGTCGATTAGTCCAGACTTGTTTGAACTGGAGAACGAACTCATGGCAATTGGAATTGAAATTATTGACCATATCCCAGACGACTCCGTAGTCATAAGCCTCTCACAGGAGGGATCGGATTCAGAACTCTCACGAGTCAATAATCTACCTCAGGTTCGCTGGGCGGGGCCGATGCCATCGACGTGGAAGATCTCTACCTCGTTACTTACATTAATGCAGTTTGAAGACTCTCTAATTGACTTAGATGTAACTCCCTCCCCAGCAATTTCTACCGAGGAACTAATCGAACTAAACGAGGAAATAAATGCACTAACAGGTATCCAACTCGAATACTCTGAATGTGACTCTCAAATATGCCAGATTAAATCTGCTTTACCCTCATTGGTTATTTCATTAGCATCCGATTACAGGATAACTAGGGTTGAACCAGGACCCGTCCTTTCCATCCAGAACTCAAATGCTAGCATTATTTCAGGGGCAGATTTTGCTAGAACAATGTCTGGAGCAAACCTAACTGGATTCGGAGAGGTAATCGGCATTTCCGATACCGGCCTAGACTCAGACCACGGTGACTTCGATGGGAGGCTTAGGAGTCCGGTATTCAATTTGTTTGGGCCGGATAATTCTGGAGCGGATTCAAACAGTGGACATGGTACACACGTCACCTCGACACTTTTGGGAGATGGTTCTGGGGACTCAAATTCCACTGGAATTGTTCCTCAGGCAACTTTCCATTTTTATCAATTAGAAGTAGATAGCTCCGGAATATTGGCAAGGTGGGGTTCACTGTACGAAATGTTCGAGCACTCATTGATGAACGATGCATACATCCACACAAACAGTTGGGGTAGTGAAAGCCTAGTTGGGGACTATACCTCTGACTCTCGATCCATTGACTTGTTTACAAATGACTACCCTGAATTTCTAGTGATTTTTTCCGCAGGCGATATGGGTGCCTCAGGCGTTACATCTCCTAGCACTGCAAAAAACACTCTTTCCGTCGGAGCCTCTACCACAGGGGCCTTTGGTTCCGAGTCAATTGGGCAGGTCTTCAACGAGTCTTCTTCCGGACCTACTTCAGATGGCCGAATAAAGCCTGATTTGGTTGCTCCGGGAGTAATGATATGTTCAGCAAGAGCTCAAGAGGCAGACCTTGCCTCCGGCGGCAACTGCTCAAATTCGCTCCATTCTGACGGCACCACTCCACTGTACATGACACTGAATGGAAGTTCGATGGCAACTCCCGTTGTGGCAGGAGCGTCTGCGATGGCAAGAGAATTCTTGAGGGAAGAGGTTGGAATAGGGGTCCCCGGGTCTGACCTTATCAGGGCATTACTGGTAAACGGGGCCGATGATATCGGTGTTCAGGATGTGCCAAACTCTCGAGAAGGGTGGGGGCAACTCAATATCTCAAACAGCCTATTCCCGAAAAGTAACGGGGTTAATCAGTCCGTATTCTATGACCAAGAAAGGCAACTAATGCCGGGTCATAGTTTCATCTATACATTTGACGTTTCTGGAGGTAGTGGGCTCGATGTTACTCTGGCATGGAACGATAAGGAGGGCTCTGCTTCCGCCGATCAGAATGCAAGCCGTCTCGTCAACAATTTAGACCTTGTAGTAACCTCCCCCTCAGGAGAAGTGTACAAGGGGAATAACTTTGCAAACGGATTTAGTCAGACGGCAGGTTCCAGCGACCAATTGAACAACCTCGAGCGAGTAAGCCTCCCATCTTCTCAATCAGGACTTTGGTCTATCCAGGTCGGACATGCGGGCGGTTTCGTCCAAGACTTCTCCTTGGTATTATCCGCGGATGCAGAAGAACGCCAGGAGGCAGATCTGACTGTGGTCCCGAACTCCATCTTCACCTCGGAATCTAGCCCTCTGAAGGGAGATACAATATCCATGCAACTTTCTTGGATTAATCAAGCATCAGCACCAACAGGAGACTACTCGATTTCGCTACAGGACATTACTGACGGGTCAGACATTGGTACCTATTCGATGCCATCATTAGTAGGAGGGGGGATTGAGACATTTTCCATATATCACTCATTCTCAACAACTGGTTCACACATTGTTAGGCTAACCCTTGATCACTTTTCCGAAGTCGATGAACTAAATGACGAAAACTCTGGAATAGATAACAACGTGTATGATCTGGAATTGGATGTAACTGAGATTGGCGTACGAATAACCCCTCTGATGGACGATGGATCCCATCCCTCAGACTTCCAGGAATTAGAATCTGCCAAGTCTCAGAATATCGACCCAAGCCTAGTAAGTTGGGCTGAATTCCAACTGGAGCTTTTGAATGAGGGTACATCTGAGATCACAGTTGAAATCTCAACATCTGCCGTACAAGTAATCGATGAGTCCGGAATAATGAATACTCCACAGGACGAGTGGTCTCGTACGCTAAGTGAGGAAGGACCTTGGGTTCTCTCACCATTCGGGGACGAAGGAGACAGAGTAGTGATTTCGCTCAATCTGACTGATGAGGATGCAGATTTAGAAAGCAGGTTCGCTCTTCCCGGTCTGTTCGTTACTGATATCACACTAAGGGACAAGATGTCACCAACAATCTTCCATTCCATTCGCCTTTCGGTCGATATTGATCGCGTGGAGGGACTATTCACGATTCCCGCAGGGACCGAGAGTCTGGGCTCCGAACCAAACACCTTCGCCCTTTTCACCCTGTCAGTCAAGAATATCGGAAACGGACCAACCGAATACAGTATTTCTTGTGAGACTTCTGACCGCTGGATCATCCATGTCGGCAGTAGCCAAACTTCAGAAATTACAATTGGCCCACTTAGCCGGCTCCAATTCGTCCCAGTACAGATTCGCGTCAAAGTTCCTCCAGCGTCTTCTGGTTTATCTGCAGGGGATACGAACCAGGTCACATGCATTACTACTTCTGTAAACGATCCTAGCTTATTCACAATTGAGACAGCCGAGGTCGAAGTTCTGGAGAGCACTGAGTTCACCACTCAAATCTCTGACTCTAACGGCATCCAGTTTGGTCCAGTGGCCATATCCGAATCCAGAGCCGTTCTGAATGGCGAAACCGTCACTACTGTATTATCGATTTCGAATCGGGGAAACGTCCCACTCAATTTCCAGATTCGGGCCCTTTCCTCAAGCAATACTTGGCCAATTCAAGTTTACCTATTCGATGAAGAACCCCCCTCAGGTCAAGAAACAAACGCCGAATTGGTAGTGGAACCAGGGGTTGAGTCCAGATTGATCGTACGCACCATAGTGCCACTTGCAGCGGAAAGGGGAGATAGAAACACGATCACGGTCAAAACAACACTGGGTGATACAGTGGTAACAAATGCCACGGTGTTGGAAGTTAGGGAAATTACCACGCTGGATGTACAGAGCGAAGAGGGCTTCTCAATCGCACTGGGGCAAGACGGCAACTCCAATATTTTCCTACACAACTCAGGCAACGTCCCTCTGCTAATAGATCTGACAATGGGCACGCTCCCAGACGGGTGGTCTGGCGGCTTCTTGACCGGAAAAACATTCACAATGGACATGAATAGGGACTCAATGATAACCATCGGCCTTCAACTTCCCAGTGGGACCCCAGTGGGAACTCTTTCTGAGAAGGTCCCCGTAATAATCGAATCAACATCTCCAAGCCTATCCAAGGAAACCATCACCGTAGAGATGGAGGTATCAGTCCTGCCATCTGTGTGGATAGATGTCCAGTCAGACTCTGCAAACTTGCAGGGCGTATCCGAGGGAGAAGAGTCTAAGTTCACTTTGGAAGTTCATAATTGGGGGAACTCTCCCTCTGGTATCTTGCTAGATTACGGAGGTTTGGATGGTTGGGTCATAACATTCGAACCCTCTTCAATAGAAGAACTCAGCCCGGGCGAGAACGCCGAAATTATGGTTACTGTCAAGCCACGAAAATCTGCCGAAGATGGGCTCAACCAACTGCTGATCTTTGCAAACTCAACATCAGAAGGGGGACAAGTCACAGTTACCCAGGCATCATTGACCATCGATATCAGCAAGGCCAAGTCAGCCAATAGCGGCGGAATCTCCGGAATTTTCGAATCACTGGGCCTCCCTGCATGGACAATTGCCATAGTATTCTTTGCTCTTCTCGTGGGCATGATATCCTTTGGCATTAGGGCAAGGGAAGAGTTTCAGCCAGTTGGTTCCGAAGAGGAATTGATTCCACGGGGGTCGGCCCTCCAAGCCGGAACAAAGGAAGAGAGGAGGGCAGCAGCACTGGATACATCAACCACTGGTGACGTGGTAACCGGAGAGGTATCTACAGTGGAAATTGAAGATGCTTTACAGTCTACAGTCCCGACCTTGCCCACTCACCAAGTCCCCGAGGGCGCACTTCCTCTCCCGCTGACTGGACTCCCGGACGGGTGGACAATGGACCAATGGGTAGCATATGGTCATCTTTGGTGGGAGCAGAACAGCCCCTAGAGCGGTTAATTTTTCCGTACCATCCCACGCCCACCGGACATGAGGGGTTCAATCGTGTTATTCGGACCACCCGGGGCCGGCAAGGGGACTCAAGCAGAAATAATCGTAGAGATGACGGGAAAACCACAGATTTCTACTGGCGACATGCTGCGTTCTGCGGTTTCTCAGGGTACTGAACTTGGTTTGGAAGCAAAGGGGTATATGGAAGCAGGACAACTTGTTCCCGACCAGGTTATTATCGGACTTATCGAGGATAGATTGACTGGATCCGACGCGTCGAATGGTGTGCTCTTCGACGGCTTCCCACGAACAATACCCCAAGCGGAAGCACTCTCGGAGATAACCGAGGTTTCGGCCGTGATTTCAATAGAGGTTCCAGACGAAGACATAGTCAACAGAATCGTCGGAAGGAGGATGGACCCTGAAACGGGCGAGATCTACCATGTTTCATTCAAACCGCCACCACCGGAGCTGACAAGCAGACTCGTCCAGAGGAAGGACGACAATGAGGAAACAGTCAGAATGCGCCTAGCAGCCTATCATGAGCAGACCAAGCCTCTTGGAGATTGGTATGGAGAAATGGGGATTCTTTCCACTGTAGATGGGACCGGAACAATCCAGGAAGTTAGCCATTCAATCGCAAATGCAGTAAGAAACCTATGAGGCGAAAAATTGGCAGGAAGAGGCAGACGATCTAGGAGGCGCAAGTCTGAAAGAATGAACGATGCAGAATCAGCGATCAAACACCTCTCCCATGTATTGCGAGGAAAACTTGGAGGGCATGCTCAGATTGCAGATAGTGCAGCAAGACAAATTATCGCAATCGGAAAGAAGCACGGAGTTAGACCAGCCTCGGAGATAAAACGGAAGATTTGCCGAAGTTGCAAAAAATCTCTTTCACCAGGGGTGAACTCCAGAGTCCGAATATCTTCGAAGATGCTGGTCATTACATGTCTGGAATGTGGAAGGATGATGCGACAAGGTCCCGATTTCGGAGGCTCAGATAATGAGTGACAATATTCCTAGAAGGATCCTAAATTCCGCCAAGAGTCAGGATCTGGAAGTATCGGCAAGGATTGGTAGGGCAGGGATAACCGATTCACTGATCTCGGAACTATCGGATCAATTATCGCGTAATCACCTTGTCAAGGTAAAGGCGAACAAAGGCACCACATCAGATAGGAAAAAGAGAGGCTCATTGTTTTCTGAGGTAGCAGAATTAACCAAATCGACTCTTGTTTTCCAGAGGGGCAATGTTGCTGTGCTTTGGTCTGGTAAGTAACCCAAACGGAAACTATCGATAATCTGCAATAGTCACATATTTAGAGGCACTATTTGTCGCGTCGCTTAATGGTGACTGAAGCCCAAGTAGTACTCGCAATTTTCATACTATCATTTGCCTTGATTCTGTTAGAGATTGTTCACAGAACTATAGCCGCCTGGTTCGGCTCCGTCCTTATGTTGCTTTACGGTCACTACTCGGGAGTCTTCCACCTCCACGAGGAGTACAAACCGGATGGCATGGGAGTGGCCATTCTCGAAAAGACGTACACACTAGAGCACACCATGATTGGTTGGATAGAATGGGAAGTGATCGGGCTTCTCCTTGGGATGATGATATTCGCTTCAATTCTGGAACTATGCGGATTCTTCGAGTATGTCGCGATTAAGGCC